>ENA-UEQJ01000521-UEQJ01000521.1-human-gut-metagenome-genome-assembly--contig:-NODE-521-length-32189-cov-8.671587_pt1 | contig 32189 bp, 26 predicted proteins | sample MGYA00242937_ERZ507938 | MGnify/ENA primary metagenome ERZ507938 (study PRJEB26167, sample SAMN06115437) | human gut metagenome | host: Homo sapiens | place: China:Gansu | collected 2015-07-03 | study...
TCGCAATGTTACAATAGTAGTAAGGTAACAGGGGGAGGGAGAGTTGGTGGTATTGCCGGGATGGGTAGTATTGCCGATCGTGTGCTTCCCGCTACTTGGCGTGGCGACCCCCGCTCAGACGCTCAAGGAATATTCCAACAGCACGATCTATCTCTTCTTGGGCGGCTTTTTGATTGCTGCCGGCATCGCCCGCTGGGGCCTCGACCGTCGCATCGCTCTTTACACGATACGTATCGTGGGCACCAAGCCCAAGCAGATCGTTCTTGGCATCATGCTCGCTACGAGCTTCCTGTCGGCCTGGGTGTCAAACACCGCTACCGCCGCCATGATGCTTCCGATCGCTCTTGCACTTATGGCCGTCGTTCGCTCCACGCGCATCGACAAGCCCATCGATAAGGCGGAACGCAACTTCGGTGTGTGCCTGCTTCTGAGCGTGGCCTACGGCGCCTCTCTGGGTGGTGTCTACACCCTGATCGGTACGCCTCCCAACGGCATTTTGGCTCGCTTCGTGGAACAAACATATGGCTCGCCCGTAAGCTTCCTTGACTGGCTCAAGATCTCGTTTCCGACGATGACGATTCTGATCATCGCGACCTATCTGTTGCTCGTGCACGTGCTCTTCCGCGACCAGCCCGGCGAACTGCCCGGAGGCAAGGATTGGGTCAACAGCGAAATCAAGCATCTCGGTCCGCTTACCCGCGGCGAATGGACAGTTCTGATCGTGTTCGTGGTTGCGGCACTGCTGTGGACGTTCGGTCCCGTGTTGCGCGGCCTTGAAATCGCCGGCACCAAGCCCTTGAAGCCGCTGAGTGACACCGTGATCGCCATGGGCGCCGGTATCATCCTCTTCATCATCCCCGTGGACGCCAAGAAGGGCATCCATGCTCTGGACTGGTCGAGTGCCGCCAAGGGCGTGAGTTGGGACGTGCTGCTGCTGTTCGGTGGTGGTCTCGCGATGGCTGCGGCTATCCAACGCACCGGAGCGGCTGATGCGGTGGGCGCTGCTGCGGTGGCTCTGGGCGGTCTGCCCGAGTGGGCGATCGTGGGCGGCGTGTCAACTCTGGCTTGCTTTGCCTCGGAATTCACCTCCAACACAGCTCTTGCTGCGACCTTGATGCCGCTTGTGGCCGCTGTGGCCGACTCCATCAACGCCAATCCGCAGTCTCTGCTGATTGCCGCCACGATGGCAACGAGCTGCGCCTTCATGATGCCGGTGGGTACGCCTCCCAACGCCATGGTGTTCGGTACCGGCCGCCTGAAGATAGGCGACATGCTGCGCGCAGGCTTCTGGCTCAATGTGGTCTCGATTATTGTGATCTCGATTGCAGTGCTGATCATTGATCCGGGTATCATTCCCGTGACCTAAACAAAACTGATTCAACCATCTGCTTCGCACCGCCGCACTCGGGGAAAAATTCTCTGGGTGCGGCGGTGTGTCGTTCCTGCAACGGCTCTTAACAAAAACCGACGTTTAAATGGTTCGTTTAGCTCTATAATTAAAATGCTATGAAAAGCATGTTAATTCCGTTCCTATCGTCTTTTCATTTTTTGCGGTAATGACCTATGACGCTGCGCTCTGTTGTTCTGGCTATTTTGAGTCTGTTGGCGCTGATTTTCTTGATCCTCAATTGGCAGGGAATCACGGCCTCCGTGCCTGTCAATCTGATCGTTGAAGAAATTCAGGCTCCGCTGGGACTGATCCTGTTGGTGATTCTCGGCGGGCTGTGGCTCTTCGGCATCGCTTGGGCCTTGATGCAACAAGCTTCTACGCTAGTCGAGATTCGCAAGGCATACAAGGAAGCAAATGCCAACAAGTCGCTTGCCGACCATGCGGAACAGTCTCGCTTGGAGCAGACCAAAGAAAGCTTGCGTCAGGAAATGGTCAAGAACCGCGAAGAGCTTCTTGCTGGCATTAAGGCGGCTGTTGAAGTTCCGACGACCAGTGCCGTCAATGCTCAAAAGCGGCTGGAAGCCGTAGAAAAAGCGCTTGAAAAGCTATCGCTTCGAATCGAGCAGATTGCGGACAAAGCGCAAATCGGACCGGCGCCTGAACTGCCCGCGCCGGAACCTAAGAAGTCCGGCTTTTTCGGTTTTTTAGGGGGTAGTAAACCGAATAAGGAAGAGAAGTCGCTGAAGCCGACCGAGCCGGACACAAATTCGGTCGTTGAAGCGCCGAGCACGGCGCCGGCGCCGACGGCTGAGTCCGCACCGGCGCCTGTATCCGCACCTGCCGCAACCGACAATATCAAGGAGGAGGTTGCTCAGCCGGTTGTGCCGGCAGCTAAATCCAAAGACGGGTTTTTCAAAAAAATGTTCCATTCGTAAGGCGAGGTTTTTATGTCCGGTAATGTTTACCGCTACCTGGATACGCTGATCACTGCCGGGTCGTTTTCCAAAGCGGCGCGGGTGTTGCAAATCTCTCAGCCATCCATTTCACAATTTGTGCATCGTCTGGAAACGGAAGTCGGCACTGAGCTTGTGGATCGCACTGCAAAGCCTCTGCGACTCACCTATGCCGGCGAGTGCTTCATGCGAACCGAACGCGAAATTGAGCAGTTGCGTTCGATGCGCTCTCGACTGATTGCTGATATTGACGAAGGTGTTCGAGGTCATGTCACCATCGGCTCATCGCACTACCGTTCTACGTTTTTCCTAGCCGAAGTGTTGCCGATTTTCCGCCGAGAATATCCCGGCGTGACGGTGTCGCTTGCCGAAGGTACGACCAAGGAGCTTGAGGACTTTGCTTTCGATGGTGTCACCGATCTCAGTTTGGTGATCGCGCCTTTGTATCGCGACGAGCTCGAATATGCCGAGCTGTTCCGTGAACGCTATCTGTTGGCGATGAGCCCCGAGGCGCGTGTGGCAAAGACTGTGCCGCAGCCTGCCTCCGGCGGCTACGCATCGATGCCGTTCAATCGTCTCAACGGTGAGCCCTTCATCACGATCAAGCAGGGCCAGAAATTCCGCAATCTTTACGAAGACCTGTGCCGTGCAACACGCACAACGCCCCGCGTGATGCTTGAAAGCGAATCCCCCGTTGCAGCGCTTCATTTGGCTAGCGCTGGTCTCGGCGCAACGTTTGTCACACAGACGCTTGCCAAACGCTGCCGTCCGGCTCAGCCTGTGCGCTACTTCACGATTGAGCCCGCTCGTCCTGATCGCATGGTTGTGGCGGCGTACCGCAAAAACGGCTATCTGACCAAGGCCGCGCGCAGCCTCATCGAAGTCATGCGCCGTGTAGCCGAAACCGAGTTTGCCGACGGTTAGCCAACAAAAAAGCCGTCCAGCGAGCTAAAGCGCGACGGCTTGACGTTCAAGTAAAACGGGCGTTTCTCGAAGCTTCGGGAACGCCCGTTTCTTCATCAATCGATGTATTCGGTCTTTTTGATCACTTCTTCAACGATCGGAGCCTTCCGCTCGTTAAAGACTTTTTTGTTCTGTTCGAACAGATTGCCGCCGTGGGTGTCAATCGAGACGATCAACGGGCCGAATTCCTTCACTCGCATGACCCAAAGCGACTCGGGCATACCCAGTTCCGGCCACTGCACGTCTTCGACTTCTTCGACGCACTGAGCGGCCAGTACCGCGCAGCCGCCCGGAAAGACGCAGTGCAGCGCCTTAAAGCGGGTGCAGCCTTCGACCGTGTTGGGACCCATGCCGCCTTTGCCGACGATGAGCTTGACGCCGGTTTGCTCAATGAATTCCTTCTCGAACTTTTCCATGCGCATGGAGGTGGTCGGACCGATGGAAACGACCTTGAAGCCGCTGCCGGAAGTCTGATCGGGCACCATGATGGGGCCGGCGTGGAAAATCGCCTTGCCTGCCAGATCGACGGGGATCTGGCGGCCGTGCTTGACCAGGCGCGTGTGGGCGCAGTCGCGGGCCGTGATGAGATAACCGTTGAGATAGATAATGTCGCCGATGCGGATGTCTTCGAGGTCCTCACTGCGAATCGGCGTCGTCAGAATTTTCTTGCTCACAGCGTGACTCCTTTATGCGAGATCATTTCATAAGACATATCGGCGTTAAATCGAATGGTTGCGCGGCGATGGCCCCAGCAACCTACCGACAGGCCGACGGCAAGGCACGAGGGGTGACGCGCAGCCTGCTCGACGTGAACCCCCATCACGGAGAGCGCACCGTTGAGCCCGCCCGGGCCAATGTTGATGTCGTTGAGACCCTTTTCGATGATCTGTTCGAATTCCGCACCGCGCGGATTGCTGTTGCGTGAGCCGATCGGACGCATCAGCGCTTTCTTGGAGAGGTTGGCAGCCACTTCGACGGAACCTGCAATGCCGATGCCCACGAGAAGCGGCGGGCAGGCGTTGATGCCGCGATCGCAGATGTTGTCAAAGACGAAACGCACGACGCCTTCGTAGCCTTCAACCGGCATCAGGACCTTGGCAGTGCCAGGAAGCGAGCAGCCGCCGCCGGCCATGTAGCCGTGGATGGTGCACTGATCCGATCCCGGAATGATTTCCCAGTCAATCCAGGGAATGCGTATGCCCGTGTTGTTGCCGGTGTTCTTCTCGTCGAAGATCTGAACTGCGTTGTGGCGAAGCGGGGCTTCCTTGGTGGCGCGGATTGTGGCTTCACGCAAGCATTCCTGCATCTGACCGATGAGCGGGAATTCGGAGCCGCATTCGATCCAATACTGAATCACGCCGGTATCCTGGCAGAAGGGAACGTTGAACTTGTCGGCGAGTTCGAGGTCCGTAAACATGGAGTCGTACATCACCTTGGCAAGCGGCGTGTCTTGCTTCGTGCGCATTTCCTTGAGCTTGGCAAGCACGTCGTCGGGCAAATGCTTGCCGAAGTACGCCGTGAACTTCGCCATGGTGTCAGTGAAACGGGTACTCAATTCCGTTTTGTCCATTGCGTTTGTCTCCTCGCGCGGGCCAGCGGGATGTGACCGCTGCGCAGCGCGTCTGGTGGGGTGAAATCAAGGGAGGCGGGCCTTCCTACTTTTGGTGGAATTCTTACGCCTTTTGATTGATAAATCAAATGCTTCACAATCTATAAATATAATAATCAAGTATTTATCGAAATATGTAATTCGTTGATTTGAAAGGATAAAATGCTAGAGTTGAAAATGGAGCGGAAAGAAACAGAAGACATGAAATACCACTAATTGGGTAAATAACGGACGAAAAAAAAGCGCCTCGTCCGGGAGACGAAGCGCTTGAAAGCAGACGCGTGAAGACGATCAGCAGGCGTGATAGGACGTTACGCGTTCAACTTCTTCTTTGGCGCCGAGGAATACAGCCACACGCTGGTGCAGCTTTTCAGGCTTGATTGAAAGGATACGTTCATAGCCGTTGGTGGCGCGGCCTCCCGCCTGTTCCATCAGCCAGGACATGGGGTTGGCTTCATACATCAGGCGAAGCTTGCCGGGCTTGGAGGGATCGCGGTTGTCTTTGGGATACATGAAGATGCCGCCGCGGCACAGGATGCGATGCACTTCGGCGACCATGGCAGCGACCCAGCGCATGTTGTAGTCTTTGCCGCGAACGCCGGTCTTGCCGGCGAGTAGCTCATCAATGTAGCGGGCCACTGGGGGCTCCCAGTGACGCTTGTTCGAGCAGTTGATGGCAAATTCTTTGGCTTGCTCGGGCACCTGCACATTGTCGTTGGTGAGGATGTAAGTGTTGGTGCGGGGATCAAGCGTGAACATCACTACGCCGCGGCCGAGCGTGAGCGCCATCTGCGTCTGCGGACCGTACATGATGTAGCCCGCAGCAAGCTGACGGTCGCCGGGCTGCAGGAAGTCGGCGTCTTCGGGCGCGGTGGCGTCCTCATGCGGATTGGGCAGAATCGAGAAGATCGTGCCGATCGAGACGTTGATGTCGATGTTGCTTGAGCCGTCGAGCGGGTCATAGCAAATGAGATAGGGACGGCGATCTTCGCAACCCGCGGCCACACAATGATCCATTTCTTCGGAGGCGCAGGCAGCGACGACGCCCGAGTCAAGGACAGCTTTGGTAACGATGTCGTTGCTGATGACATCAAGCTTCTTTTGCTCTTCACCCTGAACGTTTTCACTGCCGGCCATGCCGAGCACCCCCATGAGGGCTCCGCAGGAGACTTCTGAGCTGATTTCCACGCCGCAGGCAGCGACGGTTTCAATCAGTCGGGCGAGTTTTTCATCAAGACCGTTGGTCTTGACTTCGTTGGCGAGCATCTGGCTCAAAGTAATCTGTTGCATAACGCTTCTCTTTTTTCGAGCAGGGACTGATTAGTATGTATTGAGTGCTTTTTCGACCACTTCGCTTACGCCAGCCGACAGGTTTTCCGAACGGGCAACCTTGGTGAGAGCGGCGTGCATAAGGCGAGCGAGTTCCGGCGTATAACGGCGCCAGTTGTCCAGGGCGCGTGCCAGACGAGCCGCTACGTGGCTGTTGATGGCGTCGAGCTGCAGCACCGTGTCGGCCCAGAATTCGTAGCCGGCACCGTCGGGACGGTGGAATTCGGGTTCATTCGCAACAAAGAACGTGTTCACGAGGGCGTAGACGTTGTTGGGGTTCTTCATCGAGAACACCGGGCACTGCATGAGCGACTTGATGCGGTCAAGCACCGGGCATTCGTTAGGATAGACGCGTGCCGTTGCCTGAACAGAGAACCACTTGTTGATCAGAAGCGGTTCGTTGCCCCAAAGCTTGCCGGCAGCATTGAGTACGTCAATCTTGGCCGGGCTCTGACTGTTGACGATCATGCGCAGTGCGGCCAGACGATCCGTGAGGTTGTCCGAAAGCTCGAACTGATCTCGTGCGTCAAGTAGTGCTTTGGCGTTGCCGCCCGCAAGCAGGTACTCGAGCGTGAGATTGCTCAGAGCGCGCTTTCCGGCTTCCTTAGGATCGAAGCGGTATTCAAGCGTCATGTTGCGCATGTTTTCGGTGCGCAGCGGTTGGCCGAGCTTATGCGAGAGCTTGCGACCGATCGTCTCCATCACGAAGATGCGAGCCTGACGGATTGCCTGCGGATTGATCATGGCGCGGTGGGCGGCGATGGTTTTTTCCGAGGGAAGCGTGAGCACCGTGGCGCGGTATTCAGGCGAAAGATTCGTGTTGGTGAGGATGCCTTCGAATGCCGAAATGAGTGTGCCGTGCACGTCGGGCTCAACGCCGTTTTCAATCATGTCGACGACTTCGTTCAGAACGGTAAGCATCAGACGCTCGAAGGCGTCCGCGCGGTTAAAACCGTCGGAGTCGTGTAGCGCGAGGAACTGCAGTTCCTGCAGCGTGTAGGCGTAGTCGAAGATCACGGGGGCCGAGAAGTCGCGCCCCAGAGAGAGCACCGGATTTTCGGTGATGCCTTCAAACGTCCATTCATCATCGGCCGATTCCAAAACAAGCTTGGCGGTGGTGACGGGTTCGTCGTCGGAGCCGAGGAGCTTCAAGGGAAGGTCCTTGCCGTCCTGACCGATCAGGCCCACGAGAATCGGAATGACAAGGGGATATTTGTCGGGCTGTCCCGGAGTGGGCGGCGTCGATTGCGAAGCACGGATCGTGAAGGTGCAGTCGTCCTGATTCCAGTTCGTTTCCACGGAAACACGCGGCGTGCCCGCCTGCGACCACCAGAGGCTGAAGTTGGAGAGATCAACGCCGTTGGCGTCTGCCATTGCTCGGATGAAATCGTTGCAGGTGACGGCCGATTCGTCAAAGAGCTGAACGTAACGTTCCATGCCCTTCTTGAAGCCTTCTTTGCCGAGCAGCGTCTGCAGCATGCGGATCACTTCGGCGCCTTTTTCGTACACGGTCATCGTGTAGAAATTGTCGATTTCACGGTAGCTTTCCGGACGAATCGGATGCGCCATGGGGCCGGCGTCTTCCGGGAACTGACCGGTACGCAGGGCGCGCACATCGCGGATGCGCGCCACGGCCCGGCTCGATTCGTCGGGTTGCATGTCAGCCGTGAATTCCTGCTCGCGGAACACCGTAAGGCCTTCCTTGAGCGTCAACTGGAACCAGTCGCGCAGCGTGATGCGGTCGCCCGTCCAATTGTGGAAATACTCGTGTCCGACGATCGACTCGATGTTTTGGTAGTCGGTGTCGGTGGCGATGTCGGGCGAAGCCATCACATAGCGGGAATTGAAGATGTTGAGGCCCTTGTTTTCCATGGCACCGAAATTGAAGTCGTCGGTGGCCACGATCATGAAGCGGTCGAGGTCGAGCTCAAGTCCCCAGCGTTCTTCGTCCCAGGTGATCGCCTTCTTGAGGCTTTCGAGCGCGTGCTCGGAGTTGGGATAGTTCTTTTCTTCCGTCCACACTTGCAGCAGCACTTCTCGGCCGCTCTTAGTGCGGATTTTTGCTTCGCGCGCAACGAACTGACCGGCTACCAGAGCAAAGAGATAGCAGGGTTTCTTGAAGGGGTCTTCCCAGCGCACCCAGTGGCGGTTGTCGGCTTCTTCTCCTTCGGCGACCAGGTTTCCGTTGGAAAGCAGCACTGGGTAGAGCGTCTTGTCGGCGTGGATCGTGACGGTAAAGCGGCTCATCACGTCGGGGCGGTCCGGCCAGTAGGTGATGTTTCGGAAGCCCTGGGCTTCGCACTGACTCATGAACGCGCCGCGGCTCATGTAGATACCTGAAAGCGACGTGTTGTTGACGGGGACGATGCGGTTAACGATCGTGATGGTCGACTGCTTGGAAATGCCCTTGATGGTGAGCTGGCCCGGGCTCATTTGATAGCGTTCGTTTGCCTGCTGGCCGTCAATGAGGACTTTTTCGATGAAGAGATCGTGTCCGCCGTCGAGCACGAGGTCTCGGGTGGCAGCGCCGCGCAGCGGCGTCACAACCATGGTAGAGGTGACCGTCGTGGACTCGGGATTCAAGACGAAATCAAGTTCGACCGAGTCGATGCTGTGAGAATAGGGACGATAGTCCTTGCGGTAAACGGTGGTGTGTTCCTGAGACTGCATGGAGACTTTCCGAAGGCTGACAAAAGCCGGCCGTGACAAATACTAAGCGCTCGACTTTTGCGAGCCGAGACAAATCAACACACGATTGTACCGCGCCTGCGCCCAGCGCAAAACAAAGAAAAACGCCTGCACGCGGCAAAGGCGAGCAGGCGTTGTAAGCCGAAATGTCGATCGTACGATTATTCGTACTTGTGGCCGGCCGTGCTGTGGCAAGCCACGCAGTCGGTCTTGGGCTGATCGGCAAAGGCCTTGTGCATCGGAGCAACCATCGGCTTGGCCGGGTTGACCTTCATGTTGCCGATGTCATGGCAGCCGCGGCAGGTGACGTAATCCACCGAGACCATCCACTTCTGAACGGATTCGGCCATTTCTTCACGCTTTTCGATCTGCTTTTCGGGCGTGCTGAGTGTGCCGCGGATTTCACCCCACAGAGAGTTGGAACCGGAAACGGCCTTGTGCCAGAGCAGGCCCACAACCTGAGCCTGGCTGATGGAGTGCACGGATTCATACTTCAGGTGGCAGTCCACGCATTCGGCTTTGGCGCCCGAGAAGGTCTGGGCGTGCTGTCCCTTCTTGTAGGAAGCGTAGGCCGCGTCCATCGAGTGGCAGAAAGTGCCGCAGAATTCGGTGGAGCCGGACCAGTGAACCACGGATGTACCGGCGCTTACGAGTGCCACACCGATGACCGCGCCGACCAACACGAGGCCGGCACCATACCATTTGCCGTTCTTATTGAAAGCCATCAGAAAATCCTCCTTATTGGTTTGTTCTTGCTCTTTGCTGCCGACGGGTTTTTGTGAATAGGGGGGTTATTTCCGCATGTTTGGCAGTCAAAGTCTCTGCGGTGTTCCAGGAATGTCGTCCGCAGAAAGCAAGTAAGGACAGGGACATTCGACCGCGAGGTTAGGCCGCAATCATAAACCGCGCTTAAGCAAACCTGAAGCGAGAAAACAGTCTTTGCTTTGACTTATGTCAAAAGGCGTTTGGGCACGGCCAAGTGGCCTAATTCCTTTCTAGGACTTCCTACTTAACGCAGATCCCGCTTGTGAGGGAGTTAGCCGCAAGCGGCCTGCCCGAACGAATGAATTGGCCTAGGCGATTTGCGCAACGACCACAGCCTGTGCGGTGACGAGAGCTTCAGCGTGATCGCCTAATTTCAAACCGTGACCGGCTCGTGCAAAACCCACGAGCGACGTACCGCCGGCAAGACGCAGCGTGATTTCGCCGCCCTTGTCCTGACGGGCACTGCGAATAACCGTTCCCGAGATAACGCTTGAACCTTTCACGGGCTCAACGCGGTGCGCGATTTCGACGCTGGTGGCTTTGAATAAGGCCAGAGCCCTTTCACCCTGGTTCAGACCAAGCAGCTGGGCGCTTTCCTGCGTGAGCGTAGCCTTGAGCGTGTTGACGTCGTCGATGCGCATGTGAACGCGAACCAGAGCGGGGCCGCGGGCGATGTGCATGACTGTGACTGGGAATTGGTTGCGCATAGAGGTGCGCAGAGTGGCCGAACTCAAGGGGACAAGTTCGGGGGTGACGCGGGAGGCGAATTCCATCAGGACGGCTTCGCGTGCTCGCGTGAGCTTTTCGGAGAGTTCGAGAACGGTCAGACCGGAAGCGGTGAGTTTCGTTCCGCCGCCCTTGCTGCCGCCTACTTCTTTTTCGACTAACGGAACGCCCGCAAGGTTGGTGAGCGTTTCGAGCGCCTGCCAGGCAGCTTTGTAAGAGACGTTGGAGAGGCGAGCCGCTTCGGAAATCGAGCCCGTTTCGTGGATGCGACGCAAAATGTTGATGCGCTTGTCGACGAGCTGCTCGAGCTGGCGCGTAAGCGCAATCGGAGCGGCAACGAGCTGCGAAGTCGATTCATCTTGGTGTTCAGTGTCGGCGGATGTCATAAACATTCTTCCCTAGTAGGCATTTCCGCTAGTTTACGGCAAGAGTGCCGTTGGTGTTTCTTACGGTATTCACAAATGTGATAACGTTACGCTATTCAAATTTTGAATGGCCACAGATGTCTTCTGATGCCTGCGGTTGAATCTTGGACAGACACTTCATCTCTAGGAGAGAAAACATGAAACTCGTCAAGACCGCCGTTGCCGCCGCACTTCTCGGCACTGTTTTCTGCGTGAGCGCTGCCGAAGTGCATGTGGCTGTGGCCGCCAACTTTACGGCTCCGGCCAAGGAACTGGCACCGATTTTTGAAAAGCAGACCGGACACAAGCTGGTTCTGAGCTTCGGCGCCACTGGTATGTTCTACGGCCAGATCAAGAACGGCGCGACCTATGACGTGTTGCTCGCCGCTGATGCCAAGACGCCCAAGAAAGCAATTGACGAAGGCTACGGCGTCAAGGATACGAGCTTTACGTATGCCGTCGGCAAGCTTGTGTTGTGGAGTGCTGACGCCAACAAGGTCAAGGACGGCAAGGCTCTGCTTGCTTCCGGCGACTTCAATAAGTGCGCCGTGGCCAATCCTAAGCTGGCTCCCTACGGTCTGGCGGCTCATGAAACCCTCAAGTCTCTGAATCTCTTTGACAAGGTGAGCCCGAAGTTCGTGGAAGGAGACAATATCGGCAAGACCTTCAACTTTGTGAAGACCGCCAACGCCGACATCGGCTTTGTGGCTCTGAGCCAGGTATACAAGAACGGCAAGATCACCTCGGGTTCCGGCTGGATCGTTCCGGCTGAACTCTACGGCAAAATCGCTCAGGACGCCGTGCTCCTGAAGCAGGGTAAGAATCAGGACGCAGCCAAGGAATTCCTGAAGTTCCTGCAGGGGCCGGAAGCTGCCAAGGTGAAGCTTGACTACGGCTACGGCGACAAGTAATTTCGCTGACAGCACCTTCAAACCCGGTACGAAAGAGGACAAATGGACGCCATTTCACTTGAACCCGTTTGGTTGAGTCTGAAGCTGGCGGCGGTTACTACGGCATTTCTGTTGGTACTCGCTACGCCGCTTGCCTGGTGGCTTGCCCGCACCAAGAGTGCTTGGCGCGCGCCGATCAGTGCCATCGTCACGCTACCTCTGGTGCTCCCGCCTTCCGTACTGGGCTTTTACATTCTGGTCGCAATGGGGCCTCACGGCCCCATCGGCCAACTCACGCAGTCGCTCGGATTGGGTCTGATGACCTTTAATTTCTCCGGCCTGGTTGTGGGTTCCATCATTTACTCGCTGCCCTTTGCCGTGCAGCCGCTGCAGGGTGTTTTCGAGTCCATCGGCAACCGACCGATGGAAGTCGCGGCAACCTTGGGCGCCAAGCCCCTGGACGCCTTCTTTTCCGTTGTGATTCCGCTGGCTCGGCCGGGCTTTCTGACCGCCATGGTTTTGACGTTCGCTCACACCATCGGTGAATTCGGCGTGGTGCTGATGATCGGCGGCAATATCCCGGGCAAGACGCAGGTGGTCTCTACCGAGATTTACACTTTCGTGGAAGCCATGGAGTACGACAACGCGCATGTGCTCGCGGGCGGCATGCTCGTCTTCTCCTTCCTTGTGCTGCTCTTCGTGACGCTCTTTAATCGCCGTGCCAAGGCTGGCAATATTTCGGCGACGCCGGTGTAGCGTCTATTCCGTAAGACATTCAACTCTGAAACCGTTTTGAGTTTAGACATGGCCGACAACAGTGACGATCGCATTCGTCTGACGCTTTCACGCAGCACGGGTTTTATGTTGGACGTTGATTTGAGGCTTCCGAGCGGAGGCGTGACGGTGCTTTTCGGCGTGTCGGGCTGCGGCAAGACGACGGTGTTGCGGAGTGCGGCAGGTCTGGAAAAGGCTCAGGGCTACGTGCGTATCGCTGGCCAGGTCTGGCAGGATGACGAAAAGCATCTTTTTGTTCCAACCTACAAACGCCGCATCGGGTACGTGTTTCAGGAAGCCAGTCTGTTCGATCATCTCAATGTGCGGGAGAATCTGCGCTTCGGCTTAAAGCGAATTTCCGATAAGGACGGCGAAAAGCGTCTGGACGACGCGGTTGAGCTTCTGGGCATCGGACATCTTCTCGAGCGTCGTACCTCGGAACTCTCAGGCGGCGAGCGACAGCGCTGCGCCATTGCCCGTTCTCTCGCCATCAAGCCCACTGCGCTATTCATGGACGAACCGCTGGCGGCTTTGGATCACGCTCGTAGACTGGAGATCATGCCCTGGATTGACCGGCTCAAGAAAGAACTTAATCTGCCGATTCTTTACGTGACCCATTCCGAAGAGGAAGTGATGCGTCTGGCCGACCGTCTTGCCGTGATTGACAACGGCAAGCTTATTGACAACGGTCCGGTTGCGGAAACTTGGTTGCACCTGATGCAGAAAAAGGGCCGCAAGGCGAGTCGTTTGCTTCTGGTGATGGGAACGGTCGAGGAACGCGACTCCGCTTGGAGTCTGATGAAGGTTGTAAGCGGCGCCATGCACTTCTGGGTGCGCGATACGGGAGCTGTGATAGGCAGCCTTGTACGCCTGATGGTCAATGCCGATGACGTATCGCTCTCGGTCACCAAACCTTCTCAGACTAGTATCCAGAATGTGTTTCCCTGCACGGTTGCAGCCATTGACGATGGCAGCGACCCCAGTCGCAAGGTGGTGCAGGTGCAGGCGGCAGGAACGGTCATCATGTCTGAATTGACGGCTCGTGCAGCGCACGAACTGCAGTTGCGTCCTGGCATGGCAGTGTGGGCGCAGGTCAAAACGATTGCAGTGCACTAAGCGCCGACAATTTGTTTGAAACCATTCCTATGATCTCCGCTCGGAGATCCTGAGATCGGCAAGCGGAGAACAGTTCATAAAGACGGCGATCAGTATTTGTCGAAGTATTCCTGAATCTTCTTCGGATCCTGAGTCTTTGTCAGGGCCAGCTGAAGAAGCATACGAGCTTTTTGTGGATTGAGAGCCTGCGAGAACAGGATGCCTTCTTCCTGCCAGCGAGCCACGGAAGCCGTCGTCGGACCGTTTTGGACACGAGCGGAGCGAACGACCGTTACTCCTTTTTTCATAGCATCAACAAGCCCAGCTTCTTCGCGTTCGGAAATCGATCCATTGCCGGTTCCGGCCGCGACGATGCCCTTGGCGCCAGCTGCTACTGCTGCGTCAACCAGAACTCGGTCGGCATTGACATGCGAATAGATGATGTCGACGCGCGGAAGCTTGTTGATCTTTTCGATGTCAAAGTCGCTTTTGTAAGTGTGCGGGCGAGTTGATTCCTTGTAGAAATAATTTTTGCCGCCGGCAATGTAGCCGAGAGCGCCCAGTTCGCCACCGCGGAAAGTTGCTACATTGGTGGTGTTGGTTTTGGTGACGTCACGAGCGTTGTTAATCACGTCGTTCATCGTGATGAGGACGCCTTTGCCGACAGACTGAGGATCCGCCGCAACGCGCACGGCGTTAAGAAGATTCATCGGGCCGTCAGCCGAAATGGCTGTTGCCGGACGCATGGCGCCGACAAGCACCACAGGCTTCTTGCTCTTGACGGTAAGGTTCAGGAAGTAGGCGGTCTCTTCCAGAGTGTCCGTACCGTGCGTAATCACGATGCCGGAAACTTTGGGATCCTTAAGGAGTTCGTTGCAACGTTTGGCGAGCCTCAAGAGGCCTTCGTCCGTCATGTTGTTGGAGCTTATCTTGAAGATCTGTTCTCCGGAAACATCGGCAAATTCCTTCATTTGCGGAACGGCCTCAATCAGAACTTGGATGCCTAAGTCGCCAGCCTTGTAGCCTGTCGTCTGCGTTGCGCTTGCGGCAGTACCGGCAATTGTGCCGCCAGTAGCCAAAATCTTGATCTGCGGAAGCGTCTGGGCTGAAACCGCGAGAGAGGCGCTCAAAGCAGCGCCGAGCAACGTTTTGATAAAAAGTCGCATAGAGGCTCCTCCTTTTCAACAAGGGTTAGCAGGACACGCTCCCAACGAAGCATCCTGAAATGCCACTTCCAACGACAAATCATAAGGCAAAAGGGTGAGCGAGCGCGGTTGTGCGGAACCAAAAGTGCGCGCAGGGCAAAAAGAATTCGGGGATTTCCTAGAATCTGGGTCAAAATTTGTTAATGCGTTGATTTTAAGCGGAAAATATTCCCGGTAAGATAAGAAAAAACCTCCAGCAGAATCCTGCTGGAGGTTTCTAAGTGGTGCCCGAGGAGAGACTCGAACTCTCACGCTTATTAGGCGGAGGATTTTGAATCCTCTGCGTCTACCATTCCGCCACCCGGGCAAAATCCAAATTTTTTACAAGAAACCTCCAGCCCGAAGGCTAGAGGTTTGAAATTCTGGGGTGGGAGATGGGACTCGAACCCACGACACCCGGAACCACAATCCGGTGCTCTAACCAACTGAGCTACACCCACCACATATTCTGTATCCGTGCGATATTTGCTGCTTTGCTGAGGGGCGCCTTGTAAATGGTACGCCAGGAGGGATTCGAACCCCCGGCCTACTGCTTAGAAGGCAGTTGCTCTATCCAACTGAGCTACTGGCGCGAATTGAATGGAGCAGGTGACGGGAATCGAACCCGCATCCCCAGCTTGGAAGGCTGGTGCCCTAGCCATTGTGCTACACCTGCATGCGCCCTCCGCAAAAATCGTCAGCTCTGTTATAATAGCATCAGTGTCCCGTTTTGTCAACGTTTTTTCAGAATTTTTCTGTGCTTTTTTATGTTATCCGAGTAGAGCGCGCAAAAGCCTTGCACCGTCAGCACTTTCCGGCCGCGCGAACGCGCCGCACAGCCGCTCAGGATGCCACTGCACGGCAAAGACGGGGAGCGTCCTGTGGCCGACGGCCTCGACCGTGCCGTCCTCCGCGCAGGCGAAGACCTGAAGCCCCGTCCCCAGCCGCCAGACGGCCTGATGGTGTGCACTGTTGACCGTGCAGCGCGTGCCGTACAGCTCGCGCAGAAGGCCCGGCGCGGTGTTGATGGCATGCAGCCGGTCAACGCCGTCAATTTGACTGTGGCCCTCGATGTGCTGACGCAGCGTGCCGCCAAAATAGACGTTGAGGACTTGCAGCCCGCGGCAGATGCCGATGACAGGCTTTCCCTCGCACAGGAAGTTGTCAATCAGCGTGAGCTCACGCGCGTCGCGTGCTTCGTCGAGATCTTCCGAGCTGTTCAGTGCTTGACCGTAAAAGCGCGGGTGCATGTCGCCCCCGCCGGGCAGCAGCAAAACGTCCGCGTTCTCCGGCGTTTCGGCGAGCGGCGCACCGACCAGCGCGAGCGCATTTTCGTAATTTTTCAGGCGTACCGATAAATAGACAGTCTTCATACGCACAGAATATGCCCCGAATGCGAAAAAAGACCTTGCAAGACGCAAAAAGTTATGGCATAATAGTTTGGCTGATAACAGCGAACTGAATATGCAGCGGTATCGAAGTGGTCATAACGGGGCTGACTCGAAATCAGTTTGAGGGAAACCTCACGAGGGTTCGAATCCCTCCCGCTGCGCCAAGGAAAAACCTCTTTTGTCTGTTACGGCAAAAGAGGTTTTTCGTAAAGAGAGGGACTGAAAATGCTGATTGACAGTTCGATCGCACAGGCATATATCGAGAGCAGCTGCGTCGACGCTTTTCGTGCTTCATGGCTCTTTGAACACACCTCGGTTTCGTCAGATCTTGGCAGGAATGCATTTACTCCGCCGCCTGAGGATCTTGCTCTCCGAGAGACTGTGCGCAAGCTCGAACGCCGTATCTGTGAAGCGGCTGCGCACTTTGTCCCCGTCAACCGCCCGATTTGGGACGCGCTTTTCCCCGATTGGGAGGCGGTACAGCCGACACTTGATTTGATCGTCGGTTATCCCGAGCCTTACGACGCCGTTGCGGCACACTCGCCCGACGGGCAGGCACATCTCATCTTTGACCTCATCCGTTGGTGCAATTATGCGGAGCTCGACCAGCTCGACAGCATCATTCGGAATCTGCTGACGCATGAGATTACGCATCTCTTGATTGGACACCGCTATCCGGCGGCAGATGCCGCATTGGAAAGTACAGACTATTTGACAAGATTGGATGCTTACACATTTCATGAGGGATTCGCCCATCTTCTCTCCTATCAGGCGACGGAAATCGACTGTGTGGACTGGCATACCCCGCAGCTTACCGAGGTCGCAGCAGCAAGCCGTGCCAAACTGCGCCTCGCGCTTACGGAGACGGATCCAGACAGGCAAAAGCAGTTTCTTGAAGAGGCGGTCTGCGGATCGTACTATGAAAAGTTTGCCTGTATGTGCGGTATGCTGTATCTGGCAGACCGATGGGAAACGCAGGGAATCGACGGCCTGCAAAGCGCATTTGCGGACTATCACGGCTTTGCTCAAAGGGCCTTGAGCATTCGAATTTGATTGCAAAAGAGGAAGAGACGCGAATGCGTCTCTTCCTCTTTTACACCTTCTCCCGCTTCTGCCGCCAGAGGTTGATCGCCAGCATGACCGCGGCGTAGATCAGCGCGGCGGCGAGGATAATGAGCGAGAAGTCGCGCTGCATCTGGTAGCTCGTCGTCGTGAAACCCTTGACGAGTAGATGACCGGCAAGATAGCTCGCGGGAATCAGCGCGAGATAGCCGAGCGCTTTGCCCGTTTTCTTCCTGCGGCAGACGAAAAATGCAATACCCAGCGTAATAAGAAGTGCTAACGATAGCAAAACGTAATAGCCCAACGCCAGCCTCGGCAGCGAAACGATGCCGCCGTTCATGCTGCCGCAGAGCAGCACATCGTCCTGCCCGTTGTTCTGAGAATAGCAGACTGCCGCGCAGTTCGCGGCGTCGAGCGTGAAGAGCGTGCGCGCGGACTCCGCCTTGGCGAGCACACCTTGCAGTGCGTCCGCCTCGCGCTGTGTGCGATCATTTGCGCTGTGTGTGTTCGGGGCGCCCCCGGTTTTGTCGAATGCGCCGCGCCATGTGTCGAGCGGCGTGCGCCATGCGGTGATGAAGTAGATGGTTTTGCTGCTGTTGGGGTCCTGCGTGTTCGTGACCTCTGCGCCGGAGACCGGCACGAGCAGGCTGACGGAGATGCTCTCCGCGCCGCTGAGATCAGAAAGCCCATCCGCTGCCGAGCCGTCGTCCGCGAGCGCGCTGGGCGAGCGTGAGATCGCCCACTCTGTCTCGCTGTACGGCAAATACTGCGGCGCGGTGAGGTACGCAAACCCCGCCGTCGCCAGCGTCAGCGCGAGCGTGACGGCCAGCAGCACGGCGGTCAGCTTCTTGCGTCGAAGCTGCCGCTTCAAGTCGCGCAGCGGCTGCGCGCTGACGGGCGCGGGCTTCACGTCCGCCTTCAGCGCGTCGAGCTCGGCGCGGCAGGCCGCGCACTGCGCTAAATGCCCGTCCACAAATTTCTTCGTCTCCTCGCGCAGCATGTCTTCCTCATAGAGCGGCAGAAGGTCCTGCACGATGCTGCAAGTTTTGTCCATTTCAGTCGTCCTCCAATCCCTCGCGGATCATGCGCTTGGCGCGGTGATACGTCACGCATGCCCAGTTTTCCGTCTTGCCGAAGAGTGCGCCGATGTCGCGGAAGCTCTTCTCACCGTACACGCGCCACATGAAGACCTCCTTGTACGGCTCTCTGAGCGCGTGCAGCAATTCCTGGATGCGCGCGGCCTCGCTGTGATCTTCTAACTCCTCCTCGTGGCTCTCCTCAGCGATCTGGCAGTCTTCGAGCGGGGCGAGGCACTTTTCGCGCCGCAGCTGCGAATAATAGAGATTCTTCGCGATCTGGCAGAGCCACACGCGCACGCTGCACTCGCCGCGAAAGTGGTCGAGGGCGTCCATCGCACGGAAAAACGTCTCACTCGTCAGCTCCTCGGCGGTACTCTCGCTCCCGGACAGCGAAAGCAGATACCGGTACACATCGTCAAAGTACACGGCGTACACCTCTTCAAAATTCGTCAGCGCCCTCACCCCCCTTTCTGTCTATAGGACGGCGGAAAACCGGTTTTCTTACAAAAAAATCCGTCCCGCGGGACGGATTTTTTCTTTCACGTTTTCACGACTCTTTTCTTGCCGCACTTCGGGCACGTGAGCTCGACCTTGCCGATGTTTTTCGGCACGCGGCAGTACGCGCCGCAGGAGCAGCGGACGTATTTGTGCGCCTTGTCGGCGCGGCGTGCCTTCGCGCCGCGGATGGCGTTCGCCTTCGGCGTCCACCAGGTCAGAAACTTCGCGTTCTCGGCCTGACGGCGCGCGAGATTGCGCGAAAAAATGCGGATGAGCACGATGAACATCAGCACCATCGACACAAAGTACAGCGCCTGCGACACGCCCTGCACACGGATGATCGAGCTCAGAATGCTCACGGCCAGCTCAAGGATCACGAGCGCCCAGTTCAGCGCATCTACGCCGTTGCGGCCATACATAAAGCGGTAAAGGGCATCGCGGAATTTGTTCACAAAAAACACTCCTAAAATCTTGATGCTGCCATTCTACACGCTTTTTCGACCCCCGTAAAGGCGTTTGAACAAAAGTTTACAGAATGGAAAAGAGTAAACGCAAACCGCCCGCCCCCGTCAGTCGCCTTACAGGGGGCAAAGGGGACCCGCCCCCCAAAAGCCTCGCAGAGTTTCGCCGCTCCGCGGCGAAATAAATTCAAATCATTTTCCGCTGCGACCGAAGGTGAATTGCCGCAAAGCGGCAAGAGAAGCCGCCCTGGGGCGTGCGCGTGGCGGAAAATACCTCTCAGGCCGCAAGTGTGGAATTTGCCCGCCATCGGCGGGCAAATTATGCGCGCAGCGGCCTGCAAGGAATAAAAAATGCGTCCAGCTTTCGCTGGACGCATTTTTTAGGTTTTATAGTCCGTTGGTGTAACGATACAGGAACGTCACGGCCTCGGCGCGGTTGCAGGAAGCATACGGGGAGAACGTCGTGGCGCTGGTGCCGGAGGTGATACCCTTACCGACGGCCCAGCGGATGGCGTTGTAATAGCTCGCCTCGCTCGTGGCGCCCACATCCTTGAACGGGTTGGAGTAGTAGCCGCTGGGCTGACCCGCGTAGCGGTACAGGAAGGTCACGATCTGGGCACGGGTGCAGACCTGATCGGGGGAGAACGCCGTGGTGCTGGTGCCGGAGGTGATGCCCTTCTGGCTGGCCCACAGGATGGCCTTGTAGTAGCTCGAGTGCGTAACGGCGTTGACATCACGGAACGGGTTGCGGGTGGTGGTCGGCTCCGGGCTGCCGGCGGCGCGCCACAGGAACGTCACGATCTCGGCGCGGGTGCAGGACTTGTACGGGGAGAAGGTGGTGCTGGACGTGCCGTTGGTGATGTTCTTGCCGACGGCCCACTTGACGGAGTTGTAGAAGTAGTCGGTGGTCTTGACATCGATGAAGTTCATCGTCTGGCCGATCTTGATGGCCACGGTGCCGGTGAGCTGGCGGGTGCCGGTGCCGGTCGTGCCGTAGCGGGCGTAGATGGTGAACGGGATGTAGACGGTCTCGCCGGTCTTGGCGTAGCGGCTGGCGAGGAACGCGACGTCGCTGATCGCGTTCTGGCTGGCGGTGGCGCTGTAGTAGAACTTGTCAGTCGTCTTGATGGAGCCGCCGTAGTTGTAGCCGTTGTAGTAGGTGTAGAGCGAGCCCTCGTTGACGGCGGAGACGGCGCTCTGGTCAAAGGTCACGTAGTCGATGGTGTAGTTGCTGCTGTAGCCCTTGGTGGAGTGCAGGTAGCTGAGGAAGTCGCTCTCGTCGAAGCGGACGCTGTCGCCCTGAGAGACGGTGTACTTGATGTCCTCGCGCACGAGGTTGACGACGACGCTGCCGGAGTAGCTCACGGTCGTGCCGCGGCTCGTGGAGGAGCTGGAATAGCGGGTCGCGTACAGGGTGAAGTTCAGCGTGATGGTCTTCGCGGTGGTCTTGTCGTTGGGGACGAACGTCACGCTATCGAGGTTGGTGACCTTGGTGCGGGTGTTGAACGCGCCGGAGGAATTGCTGGTGGACATGGCGGTGCCGCCATAGTACAGCGTGCCCTGCGCGGTGGTGGGCAGGGAGAAGGACACATAATCGAAGGTGACATAGGGATAGGACTTGCTCTTGCTGGCGTCGCCGCGGGCCTCAGCGACCTTGTTCATGAAGTCGTTGAAGTCGCTCTGCGCGAACTGGACGGTCTCACCGGCCACGCCGTTGTAGTTGATGTTGTAGTTCTTCTGGTAGACGCTGATGGTGCCGCAGTAGAGCCTATTGTCGGTGCCCTGCGTCACGACATACAGCGTGCACTTGCCATTGATGAAGTTGGTGTCGGTCAGGGAATAGAGATTGGCGGCGGCAGTGGTGGGATAGTATTTCTGGGTGCTGCCGTTGTTCCAGTCGACAGGCTCGGTGTTCACACCGGCAACATAGTAATACCTTGCGCCGGAGGGAACCTGAACGTAATAGCGATAGGTGTTGCCGTAAGCCGCGACCGGCTCGGGATACTGGTCGGCATAGGTGGTCGAGCTGGGCGTTACGGGAACGTTAAACGTAACGCTGTAGGTCTTGGGAACGTTAGAATTGGCAACGCGGGTGGTCACGGTGGCGGTGAACTTTGCAGTGCCGATGCCGGAGAGATTTGCCTTGAAGTAAAGATAGCCGGAGCCGCCGGCGGGATAGTTGTACGAAGCATTGCTCGTGCCGACACCGTAGGCAGCGGTAGAGGCGACCTGAGTGACGCCGCTGAGGGAATAGACGGTCTCGTAGGTGTAGGCGGTGCTGTAGGTCTTGTTGATGGCGGCCTGCGCGGCGTTGACAAGATCACTGTAGCTGTAGTTCACAGAAGTGCCGTTCTGAACAGCACTGAGGGTCGCCTCGATCAGGGCGCCGGTAACGGGGATGTTCTGCACATAGTCCTTGCCCTTATAGGTCGCCTTTGCGGTGACAGTGGTAGAGCCGCTTGCTCTGAGCGTTACCGTCGGCGCGGCGGTCTCGGGATTCGCCACAGTTGCGATGTTGAGGTTGGCGGAAACAAAGGAGTAGGTCGGGACGACCAGGCTAGCGGGAGATGAGGTATTCACAAAGTTCGCCGCCAAAGTCGCGGTCTGACCGATCTGCGTCAGCGTAACGCTTGCGGGGACGACAGTGAAGGTATAGGTGTCGGGAAGGCTCTTGACCGTGATGGGGTCACTCGTCTTAGCGAGCTTATCGCCCTCGCTTGCCTTGCAGTAAACAGAGTAGTCGGTCGCGGTCGCAACGTTTGCGGGGACCGTCCAGACGAGGGACTTACCCGTGCCGATCGGAGTCTCGGCTTTGTCGCCGATCTTGTAGAACCACGCATAGGTGGCGGCGTTGCTGAGACCGGTGGAGGTGGCGGTGAGCGTGGTCTTGCCGCCGGAGATGACCTCGGTAAGGCTTGCCTTTGCGGTCACGGTGGCTGCCGTAGTCGTAACTGTGATTTCGGTTGAAAGCGGAGTCGTTGCCGTCGTCTTCACCGTCAGTTTATGCGTGGAATCGGAATAGGTGGGCTTGTTCGTCGTATTATCGATCACATAGCCAGTTGCGGCAGCAGACCACTTGTTGTCGCCTTTGATGTCCTCGCCCTCAAGAAGTGAGATGTTGACCGTGCCGTTCGTCACAGAATAGGTTCTGTTGTTGAAGGTGACGGTGGTGATGTCGCTCGGGAGAAGCTTGTCAGCGATAGAGACATTGCTTTTAACGACATTAGTCGTAGATCTGGTGATTTCCTGCCCTTCGATCGTCACCTTGTACTCGATCGTTAAGGTGCAGGAGACTTCTACATTTTCCGCCTTGTTGGAGGCGGTCAGCGTTCCTGTCGTGGCACCCGTGCCGGCAGCGCCGGAAAAACCGGGAGTGCTCCAACTATAACCGATCACGTTTACATCGGTGGCAGTTACGCCATTATCCGTGACGGTGGGGGCGGTTGCGGTAACGGTGAATGTGGTCGAGTCGCCTCTTGCAAGGGAGGACGCCGACGTGGTGATGGCGTATGTGCCGCCAACCTCGACACCTTCCGCCCTTGCAGGCACGACGACGAGGCTCAGGACCAACGTCAGAGCCAATAGCAAGGAGAGAAATTTTTTCATGTGATCTTCATCCTTTCGTGTTTGTTGTTGTCGGCTCCGCGCGCACAGAGCCTTTCTTATACATGGCATTTTACCATGCCGCGGGAAATAAGGGAACAGGAAAATGGAAAATTCATAAATTCTTTATCTTCCCTCTTCGCCCAGTTTCCCTTTGCTTCATTGATTAGACGCAAGAAACGTCTGTTTTGTTTCACGAAAATCAAAAATTTCCCAAAAATTTTTTACGCCGCGAAAAAACGCACATACACGAACACCCCCAGAGCGATCTGCGCAAGTAAGATCGCGGGGATGCCGAACTTGAAGTACCAGTGCCGCGTTTTGTGGTGAAAGACCCTCATTGCGAAAAGAGCACCCGCGCTGCCGAGCAGCAGCGCGAGTGCAAATAGAGTCTTTTCGGGCACGCGCCGCGCGCCCTGAATTTTGGCGCGGCGCTTGTCTGCGCCGTAGACGCAGAACGTCAGAATATTGATCGCGGCGAGATAGATGACAAAATATCTCACTTTTCGAGCTTGCTGAGCTCCACAGCCGCCGCCGCGCCGAGGCGGGCGTTGTTGAACACGAGCTGGATGTTGGAATCCAGGCTGTCGCCGCCGGTCAGGTCCTTGATCTTGGCGAGCAGATACGGCGTCGTGGCCTTGCCGTGGATGCCGTCCTTCTTCGCGTCCTCGACGGCCTCGGCAATGGCCTTGTCGATGACTTCCTTGTCCATGGAGTACTCTTCGGGAATCGGGTTCGTGACGAGTAAGCCGCCGCGCAGACCCAGCTCACGCTTGACGTGGAACGCCTTGGCCAGCTGCTCAGGCGTGTCAAGCTCGTAGTCGACGCCAAAGCCGGACTTGCGCGTGTAGAACGCAGGCAGCTCGCTCGTGCCGTAGCCGATGACGGTCACGCCGTGGGTCTCGAGATATTCGAGCGTCAGACCGAGGTCGAGGATGGACTTCGCGCCCGCGCACACGACCATGACGGAGGTGTTGGCCAGCTCTTCGAGGTCAGCGGAGATGTCGAACGTCTCCTGCGCGCCGCGGTGCACGCCGCCGATGCCGCCGGTGGCGAACACGCGGATGCCCGCCATGTCGGCGATCATCATCGTGGTGGTGACGGTGCACGCGCCGTCCTTGCCCTGCGCGACGAGCACGGGCAGGTCGCGGCGGGAAGCCTTCGGGATGCCCGCGCCGGTGCGGCCGAGGTAGTCGATCTCTTCCTTGGAAAGGCCCGCCTTCAGGCGTCCGCCGATGATGGCGATGGTCGCGGGCACGGCGCCCGCGTCGCGAATGATCTGCTCGACCTTGAGCGCGGTCTCCACGTTCTGGGGATAGGGCATGCCGTGGGAAATGATGGTGGATTCGAGCGCCACGACGGGCTTACCGGCGGCAAGGGCCTCGGCAACCTCGGGGGCGATATCCAGATACTTGTTCATCGTTAAAAATCCTCCTGTAAAGTAATAGGTGAAAGTTTCACGTTTACCTTTTGAGGTAAGGTTGTATGATAACATACAACTTGTCAAAAGTCAATACAAAGCGGGGCTTGAATTTGCACGGGAAGTGGCATATAATACCTCTATTATCCCGTGAAAACCCACAAAAGGAAGGAAAATTATTATGGAACGAGTGAGAATTGCCGCGCTCTTCGCCGACAAAGAGCAGTACGGCGGCGCAAGCGTCACCGTATGCGGCTGGGCGAAGACCATCCGCGATATGAAGACCTTCGGATTCATCGAGCTGAACGACGGCTCGTGCTTCCGCAATTTGCAGGTCGTGATGGATGCGAATTCTCTTTCTAATTATAAGGAGATCGCCGCGCAGAACGTGGGCGCCGCGCTCATCGTGCGCGGCACCGTCGTGCTGACGCCCGAGGCCAAGCAGCCGCTCGAGGTCAAGGCAACAGAGATCGAGGTCGAGGGCGTGTCCAGCCCCGACTATCCCCTGCAGAAAAAGCGCCACAGCGTCGAATATCTGCGCACCATTCAGCATCTGCGCCCGCGCACGAACCTCTTCTCCGCGGCTTTCCGTGTGAGAAGCGCGGCGGCCTACGCCGTGCACGAGTTCTTCCAGAGCCGCGGCTTCGTCTACGTCAACACCCCCATCATCACCGGCTCTGACTGCGAGGGCGCGGGCGAGATGTTCCAGGTCACGACGCTCGACCTTGAGAACCCGCCGAGAACGCCCGACGGCAAGGTCGATTACAGCAAGGACTTTTTCGGCAAGAAGACGAGCCTGACCGTCTCCGGCCAGCTCAACGCCGAAAACTTCGCTATGGCGTTCGGCGACGTTTACACCTTCGGCCCCACGTTCCGCGCCGAGAATTCCAACACCGCGCGCCACGCCGCCGAGTTCTGGATGATCGAGCCGGAGATGGCGTTCTGCGACCTCGACGGCGACCTTGAGGTCATGGAGGCGATGGTCAAGCATATCATCCGCCGCGTGATGGAGCGCTGCCCGGACGATCTCGCGTTTTTCAACAGCTTTGTCGACAAGGGTCTGCTGGAGCGTCTCCAGCACGTCGAGAGTTCCGACTTTGGCCGCGTGACGTATACCGAGGCCGTCAAGCTCTTAAAGGAGAGCGGCCAGAAGTTCGACTACCCCGTCGAGTGGGGCATCGACCTTCAAACCGAGCACGAGCGTTACCTCACCGAGCAGATCTTCAAGCGCCCCGTGTTCGTCACGGACTATCCGCAGGAGATCAAGGCGTTCTATATGCGCCTCAACGACGACGGCAAGACCGTCGCCGCGGCGGACTGCCTCGTTCCGGGCATCGGCGAGATCATCGGCGGCAGCCAGCGCGAGGAGCGCATCGAGCTGCTCGAAAAGCGCATCCGCGAGCTCGGCATGAATCCCGAGGACTACTGGTGGTACTGCGACCTGCGTCGCTACGGCTCCTGCCGTCACGCGGGCTTCGGCCTCGGCTTCGAGCGCATGGTGATGTATTTAACGGGCATCGGCAACATCCGCGACGTGGAGCTGCATCCGAGAACGGTGGGCAACGCAGACTTTTAATTCTTCAAAAAACAAGGGACACGGAAACCGTGTCCCTTGTTTTTTGAGAATTACACTCCGCTTCGTGCCTTGCCGCCCAAAGGGCGGCTTCGACACGCGCGGAGCGAGAAGAGTTTTTTGGCACGCGCATGTCGCGCCAAAAAACGATTCGAAATCATTTCGCGTCTGCGGATGCGAAAAGCTGTGACGCTTTCATTATTTGTGGTAAATAGTTACAAATGGGAACAAAAGCGCCAAAGGTGTAGTCAAAAGAAGTGAAGTCTGCTATAATGACCGCGCAGTTTTGAGAGAGGAGATTTTGACATGAAACACTTTTTTGCGCTGCTGCTCAGCGCGCTGATGATGCTGTCGCTGCTGACCGCCTGCGGCGATAAGACGACGCCGTCTGACGATAGCGATCAGACCGTCACGGACGAGAATGGCGGCGATACCGACAACAACACCCCTGACGATACGGCTGATCCTTACGACGCCGTGCGCAGCTACTGGTCCGAGGACCAGCTCACGCAGGCCTGGGGACCGGATCAGGTGGTGGAGCACCTCTTTTTCCACCCGATCATCGCCTACCCGCAGTGGGCCTTCCACGACTGCAATGCCAGTCAGGACCAGCGCTACGGCCTCGACGACTGGATGGTGACGGTCGACGAATACAACAAAATTTTGCAGTCCGTGTACGACAAGGGCTACATCTTAGTCGCGATGGAGGATGTCTGGAGCGAGGTGACGGACGAGTCCGGCACGCATATGGTGCGAAACACCCTGATGCTGCCAGAGGGCAAAAAGCCGCTCATCATCAGCTTTGACGACGTGAACTACTACCCCTACATGCTCGACGAAGGCTTCACGAGCAAGCTCGTCGTCGGCGAGGACGGCGAGATCTGGGCGCAGTGCACCGATCCGTACACAAATGAGACCTTTTTGACCAAGGAACTCGACGCAACGCCCATTCTCGACCAGTTTGTCTACGAGCACCCCGACTTTTCGCTGAACGGCGCGAAGGCCATCTTCTCGCTGACGGGCTATCAGGGTATTTTAGGCTATCGCACGCAGGATGACCGCGACATCGCGGCAGATTCGCCCGACCGCCCCGCGTTCGATGCCTACCGCGCGAGCGAGATTGAGGCCGTCAAGCCCGTCATAGCGCGTTTGAAGGAGACCGGTTGGACGTTCGGCAGCCACACCTGGGGCCACATCCGCCTCGACACCAAACCGCTCCAGACCGTCATCAACGACACCGAGCGCTGGGCGGACGAGGTCGGCTCGCTCGTCGGCCCCACGCAGATTTTGTTCTATCCGCACGGCGGCCGTCCCGACGGTGATGACTGGCACCAGACCGGCGAGCGCTTCCAGTACCTGCAAAGCCAGGGCTTCCGCATCTTCGCGAGCGTCGGCACGAGTTCGTTCAGCTATGTGAAACCCGACATTTCCGCCGTCATCTGCGACCGTCTGCATCCGGACGGCACCACGCTGCGCCACTCGCGCAGCCGCTATCTGCAATTCTATAACGCCGAGGACATCATGGATATGCAAGTCCGTCCCGATCTCGGCGTAGACTGGTGAGGAGGCGTTATTATGGCAACGTTAGAAGAACTCAAGGTGAAGGCCGTCGCCATGCTGGACATGGCGTATGTGCCGTACTCCCACTTCCCCGTGGGCGCGGCACTCGAATGTGAGGACGGCGCGGTCTTCACCGGCTGCAACATCGAAAATTCGAGCTACGGCCTGACGAACTGCGCCGAGCGCACCGCGGCGTTTAAGGCCGTGAGCGAGGGGCACCGGCGCTTCAAGCGCATCGTCATCGCTGGGCGCAGCGACGACTACTGCTACCCCTGCGGCGCGTGCCGTCAGGTGCTCTACGAGTTCGGCCCCGACATGGAGGTCGTGTGCCTGAACAAGGACAACGAGGAAAAGCACCTGCACATCAAGGAGCTGCTCCCCTACGGCTTTGACCAGACGTGGCTTGCAATCGACGAGAAATAGCGAAAAAAGAGAGCGGCGCTGCCGCTCTCTTTTTTGCGCTTTAGTTGCTGCCGGAGGAAGAGGCTTTGATCGTCAGCGTGCCGCTGGCCGTCGAAATTTCCAGCTCGCTCATCTCACCGCCCTCGAGCGCGGGCACGGTGTAGTGTGTTTCGTGATCGCCGCAGGCGATGAGCGTGCCCTCGCGCTCGGTGAGTGCGGAGTCGAAGGAGCCCTTTTCCGTTTCATAGTCAAGGGTGAAGCCGTCCTGCGCGGGAAGGGTCAGATAGATGCTGCCGCTCTCCGTTTCGGCATCAAGGCGCAGCGCACGCTCGGTAGCCAAAATCAGGTTGCCGCTGACGCTTTCGAAGTCCAGCGCGCCGAGCGCGCCGGCGATATCCACCTTGCCGCTCGCGGTTTCGATCTCGGCATTTTCCACTTCGCCTGCAAGCTCGATCGCGCCGGAGAGCGTCGAAATATCGACCCTTGCCCACGTGCCGTCCACCACGCCCACGCTGCCGCTCACCGTCTCGATCTCAACCGCGGGGCAGCTTGCGCACATCACGCGCGCGTCGCCGCCGACGGTCGAAAGGTCGATCTTCTGCGCATCGGCGCTCACATAGGCGTAGGCGTCCGTCGTTTCGACTTCGATCTCCTCAAAGTGACCGGCGCTGACCAACTCCGCCGGAAGTCCCACGTCGAGATACTTTTTCCCATCGTAGCTGCCGCGGTAGGCATCGCCGAGGAAGCGGATGCGCAGCGTGTCGCCGTCGATCGCGCAGACCATCTTCTCGCTCTCGGCGAGCGGCGCGGTGGATTCCTCCTTCACGCTGATCTGCGCGCTCTGCTCGGCGGTATAGATGTTCACGCCGCCGCTGCGCCACGAGATGTCGATCTTGCGGATGTCTTGGCTCTCGCCGATGCTGAGCACCGCGCCCGGGTGGAGCTCTTCGCTCCCCTCCGCCTGCGTGCAGAAGGTGTAGGTCGCGCTGCTGCCGTCCCAGAGCGCGTCAACGGCGAAAATGCCGTCGCTTTGCGGCAGTTCTGCGCGGAATGTGCCGTTATCCTGCCGCTGGGCGGTCACGGTCCCGGACGACATGCCGGTGCTGCCCCAGGCGTCGGACGGCCAGCAGCGGAGACTGACGGAATCGGGCGAATTATCGCCGAAATCGAGCGTTACGGTGTAGAAACAGGCGGCCGACACTGTAAAGGGCATTTCCAGTACAGGCGTGATGTCACGGGAGGTTTCGTCCAGCGGGTGCGCGCCGCAGGCAATGACGGTCATGCTCTGTAGGCCCTGGGGGTAGGTCCAGTCGTAGCTGCTGCTTTTGAGGGTGACGCTGCAAGCGTTTGCACTTGTCACGGTCAGTGTTGGCGGGGTTTGGCGCGCGGCCTCGTCTGTGCTTTTTTCGCCGCAGGCGGCGAGGGAAAGGGCCAGCGCGAGCGGGAGCAGAATGGAAAGGAGCTTCTTCATCGTTCGTTCCTCATTTCTTTCGGATACTTCTATAGACGTATGATAGCCGAAAAAGTTCCCGCGCACAACGAGGGATCGCTGCACAAAACGCGGCAATTTGTGGTATCGTGAATTCTAATACCGGAGGCGGTACAGCTTTTTGCCGCGTTGTGTGCAACGCTGCTTCATGATACGGCGTATCATGAAAAGGCAAATCATGCATCAGTGTTCCCGCGTTTGCAGGGGGGTGTGGGCTGCCTTTTCCAACATTATATTTTGGGGGAAAGCGCATGAACAAGACGACAAATTTCGACCTGCCGCAGTGGGTCAAGGAGGACCCGATCAAAATGCAGGACTTCAACGCCGCGTTTGCGAGCATCGACGCGGCGCTCAAGGCTGAGGGTGACGCGCGCAGCGAGGCCGACGGCACGGCGGCGGAGCGCATCACGGCATTGGCGCAGACGATCGCAAACGGTAAAATCTGCCGCATCAAATACGGCAGCTACGCCGGCAATGGTCTGAGCGGCGCGGAAAATCCCAACAAGATCGACTGCGGCTTTTACCCGCTGCTTGTGATGGTGAGCGAGCAGAGCGACACGCAGCACTGGGCGCTGCGCGGTGTCAGCGGGTTTTACAACTCGAATAACCGGGGCAACGCGGCGATATGGGACAACAGCAGCGTAAGCTGGTTCTGCCAGCAGGAAGAGGATCAGTATTTCGCCCCGCCTGCCATCCAGTTCAATGAGGCGGGCAAAACATATCATTATGTGGTGCTCGGCTGTGACGCGGACTGAGGCGCAGAAAAACAAAAAACAGCCCCCGGCTCAAAAGAGCCGAGGGCTGAAACTCTATTCAGAGATTTTTTGCGCTTACGTCAATGATTAGTTGGCGTAGTAAGCGTTGAGAACACCAGAATCAGTGAGCTTGCCAACAGTGCTGTCGATGGTGAGGGTGATGGAGTCGGGACCGAAAGCGGTGAGCTTGGCGGTAGAGACGCCGAACTCAGCAGCAGCACCAGCAAGGGTGATGGTGTAGGTGCCATTAACGGGATTCTTAACAGTCTTGGCGTAGGACTGGAGAACAGCACCGGTGTCCTTATTCACGATGTTCAGGGTGTAGGTGTAAGAGGTAGCGAGAGGATCGGGGTTGGTGGAGGTGTCGACCTTGTTCACAGCGTAAACCTGGAGCGCCAGACGGTTGAGGGTGGCGGAGGTGGCAGAGGTCTCAGCGTTGTAAACAACGATGACGTTCTGCGTGGTGACGTCGCCGAGAGCCAGAGGCATCTTGGTCAGGCCGTCAACGCCGTTGCCGGAAACCGTGTAGAACTTGTCGTTGGTGATGGTGCCATCGACATAGTCGGTGTAGACAGAGTTCTTGTAGGTGTCCTTGTCAGCGCCCACGATGGAGTCGACCTTAACGGTGTAGCCGGCGTAGGCAGCAGCCATGGGATAGCCGGTGAAGGCGGTGATGTCAACGGAGCTGGTGGTCGCAGTGCCGATCGCAGCGATGGCGGCATACTCCTTGACGTAGTTGTTGCTCAGAGCGACCTTGAAGAGACCGCCGGCGACCTTATTGGTAGCCTGGGTTTCGAGGGCGTTGAGCAGGGCGATGGCATTAGCAGTGTCCTTGTCACCATAGATGTTGCCCTTCACGCCGTCAACGTAGCCGGGGATGGTGTAGACACCGGTCTTGGCGTCATAGGAGATCTGCTCGTTGGCATAGTAGAAGAGGCTGGTGACCTTGGCGGCAACGGGATCGGCGATGACGTAGACGTAATCGGCGACCTTATCACCGTTCAGATCGACGAAGTCGACCTCAGCCTGAGCATAGTTGTCGATGTTGCCGAGACCAACGATGGACTTGAAGGTGTAGGGATTGGTAGTGTTGTTGCGGACCAGGAAGACGGTGGCATCGTCTACGATCAGGTTGTTGCCGTTGTACTGGGTGTTCTTGCTGACGAACAGGTTCTCGTTGTGGAACTTGGCGTCAACAGTGGTAGCGACTTCGACAGCGGCGAGAGTGCCGTTTGCCTGGGTGGTGAACTGGAAGAGGTGGCCGTTCAGGATACCGTTGACATCACAGACAGCGTTGGTGTTGATGTAGGAGTCAACGTAGAAGTAGTCACCATCAACCTTCATGACCTTGTTCTGGATGCCGGTGCTGTGGGTGACCTTACCGGTCGCAATCTTGGGGGCCACAACGCCGGAAGCAGTCTCGTCGAAGTAGGTCATCTTGCTCAGGTCGACCACAGCGGTGGTGCCGTCCATGTAGGTGACGTTCGCCTTAGCAACGCCGGAACCGTCCGCAGCGTTGCCAGCCCACCAGATGGAGTTGATGACGCCGTAGCTGGTAGCAGCAGCGATCTCAACGTTACCGATGAGGTTGTTGTACTGATCGAAGAACCAGGTGAACTTGTTAGTGCTCTTCCCCGCGTTGTCGAAGTAGAACTTGGCAGCATCGTCATAGACAGTGCCCTCGACGTTGTGCTGCTGAGCGTTCCAGTAGATCACGCTCTGAGCGCCGTCAACAGAAGTGGCCTTGGAAACGATCTCGCCGTACTTGTCAGCGCCGGTCTTGATGAGGCCGCTCTCGGTAGCGTTGTTAGCAGCGTTGGTGTAGGCGTTCAGGAGAACGTAATCGCCGACAGCATACGGATACGCATCCTCGCCGTTGGTGAGGGTGAGCGTGGTAGCAGCAGTGGAGCCCTTGGTGGCATAGACATCGAGCTTGATGGTAGCCTCGGTGCGCAGGTGGCCCTGAGCGTCATAAGCCGCGGGAGCAACATAGGTGACCTTGGCGAGGAAGGTGTCGATCATGACGATGGTATCGTCATAGACCTCAACCAGACGGCCCTGAGCACCCATCTTGGTGACGGTGTCGGTCAGGTTGACCGTGTAGGTCGTGGGCTGCTTCTGGCCGT
>ENA-UEQJ01000538-UEQJ01000538.1-human-gut-metagenome-genome-assembly--contig:-NODE-538-length-31751-cov-17.988445_pt1 | contig 31751 bp, 22 predicted proteins | sample MGYA00242937_ERZ507938 | MGnify/ENA primary metagenome ERZ507938 (study PRJEB26167, sample SAMN06115437) | human gut metagenome | host: Homo sapiens | place: China:Gansu | collected 2015-07-03...
GAGCTTGCTTCTTGGGACACTATCGCATGGCGCGCATGAGCCAATCAGCATCGCCCTGCGGACTCGCTTCTTGGATGAGCCCGCAGATGATTCCGGACACTCATTCGCTAAAATTGCTATTCCTTGCACGATATTACCTCTCGCTCGATTTACTTGCTTTCTTATCAATCAGCGTTGTTCTGCAGATTTGCTTTGACAAAAAAGATTGATACAACTATCTACACTCAAAAAACTTCCCATAAACTTCAACGCGCCCCGCTTCATATTTCTATGAATCAGGGCGCGTTTTATATACAGACGGATGAAGTTCTGACTAAATCCTTACTTTAAATATTTTTGGATTAACTCCATATCAGGTGTTGTGTAATAAGTATTCTGGTTTGTAAAAACAACAAAGCCGGGTTTGCTGCCTGCAGGCTTCTTTACATAGCGTCTTTGTACGCAGTCGACCGGAACATTGCTGCCGTCGCGCGCTTTGCTGAAATATGCTGCCAGCTGCACAGCAAGATTAATATCCTCCTGACGTGCTTCCGGCAGTGACGTTTTCAAAATAACGTGCGAGCCGGGGATATCTTTAGTATGGAACCATAAATCTTTAGGATTGCCCAAGGTAAAGGTAACATAATCGTTCTGCTTATTATTCTTACCGATATACAAATCTGCTTCAGGATTTAAACGGATATGCAGAGGCTGAGATTTTTGCAGTCCGGCATTTTTCTTCTTTTTATTCGTGTCCTTAAGCAAACCGCTGCCAAGCATTTCCTGATTAATCTCTTCAATTTCTTCCTTCGTTGTAGCGGTGAGCAGTGAAGCGTCCAGGCTTTCCAGATAAGCAAGCATTTCTTCCGTAGATTCCTGCTGGATACGTACTTCGGTTTGAGCGCGCTTGTACTTATTATAGCGCTTGTAATAGGCCTGTGCGTTTTCCGTAGGCGAAAGGATGGGGGAAAGGCTGACCGTAACCGGCTCGCCGTCATAAATATTGATCAGCTCGGCGCTTGTCTGGCCTTTTTTTATCTGGTAGATATTGGCCATGATAGTATCTGCCAGCATACGCTGTTCCTCGGCATTGGCTGCATGAGCTAAATCCTCTTGCAGGGCCTGTAGCTTTTTCTTGAGTTTGGCAGTTTCGCTGTTCACCAGCTTTTGCAGCTGTTCGTGACGCGGAAGCTGGATAGGCTTCAGGCTGACAGCAAAATTGAGCGCACTGTTGATATCGGTAAATTCTTTAACCTGCATGCCCTCCTGCACATTCTGCGGAGACAATACTAGCAAGGTTTTTACCTGATTAGTACGGCTGATGAGCGCATAGACAGGATGCTTGGCGGCCTGCATCTGCATATCTGCCTGCAGCTTGCCGATAACCTGCGCTAGGGACTGGCAGGTGGAGCTTTCCAGACGCACCTCCTGCGGCAGGATATCCGCAGCGGCTAAAAGCTCCAGTGTTGTCATTTTGCCGACACCGGTGGTAGCACTGATAAAGGCCTTGGCGAAGTTGGCTGCAGGCAGACTGTTGGCAGTCTGCACAATTTTTGCCGGGTCATCAGTCAAAAGGTTAAGACCTTCCTGCGGCGGGGGCGCAATATAGGCTTTGCCAGGAAGGATAGTGCGATAGCTGCTCTGGGCTGCGCTTACATGCTTCAAAGAGTCGATAATAACATCATCCTGCGTAAGAATGATATTGCTGTTTTTACCGGTAAGCTCAAAAATCAGCTTTTTGGTAATAATTTTACTGGAGGCACCTAAAAGATCTATTTCCAGTGTAATAATGCGGTCCAGGCCGCTTTGGCTGATTTTCGTGATACGTCCTTCTTCCAGATGCTTGCGCAGAAGCATACAGAAGGTGGGAGGAGTTTCCGGGTTTTCCGGCAGCTGCTGCGGCAGATAAAGCACACAGCTGCCGTTGTGCATATCCGCCAACAGACTGCTTGTATCGCGTGTTCTGCGGACGAGCAGCAGCAGTGACTGCGGATTAGGCATATATACCTTATATATTTTGCTGCCCAGCAGTTCTTCATTTAATGTATCTGTAAGAAGCTTTAAAGTTAAGCCTTCAATGTTCATAGGGACTCCTTTCGGTGCAGGCTCGGCAAAGTTTTTTGAACCTGCGAGAATACAATGCAATTTATTAATTTATCATATTATACTCCATTACCTGCAACAAGTATAGCAAAACAAAAATGGGCCATTTCTTTATCTAAGCGACGAAAAACGAAGAAAAATGCTGAAATCATTAGAGAAATATGGTATAATAAATTTTCAAGATAAGATTGAAGCAAAAAATACTTATCTTTTAAGCTGAAATAATATCACCTTTGCTGGTGAGGATGAAGGAGGAAGCCTGTGTTAAAAAGTATGACCGGTTTCGGCCGTGGTTCCTACGAGGATGCAGATTTTTCTGTTAACATTGAAATGAAAACCGTGAACCACCGGTATAACGAGGTTGCTATCCGTTTACCGCGATTTTTGAATCCTTTGGAGGATAAAATCCGCAAAACTATTTTAAAAACCGTTAGCCGTGGACGTATTGATGTGTTTATTACTGCTGATTATAATGTCAGCGGCAACTGTACTCTGAAGGTTGATAAAAACCTTGCTGCTGCCTATCATAAGGCATTGCAGGAGGTAGGCGTTGCTATCGGAGCCGACGCTGCAGGCATTAACGCTGCTGCAGAAATTCTCTATTTATCAAAATGCCCTGACGTGATTAACGTTAAGGAAGGCTTTTTTGATGTAGAAAGCGTTTGGCCCAAGGTTGAGCAGGCTGTTGAGCAGGCTGTTGCTAATTTGGTAGCTATGCGTGAAACAGAGGGTGGCAATATCTACGGTGATTTTATTTACCGTGCAGATCTGATTGCCGAAAAGCTGGCACAGATTGAGGAGCGTTCTCCCTTAGTTGTGGAAGAATACCAGGCTAAGCTGCAGGAGCGTCTGACTAATCTTCTGGCTGACAATAATATCAAGGTTGAGCCGGAGCGCTTGCTGCAGGAGGTAGCAATTTTTGCTGACCGCACCAGCATTACGGAAGAAATAGTCCGCTTGAAGAGCCATATCAAGCAATTCAAGACTATCATTGCTTCCGACCAGCCGGTAGGACGCAAGCTGGACTTCCTTATTCAGGAATTCAACCGTGAAGCAAATACTATTGCTTCCAAAGCCAACGATTATACTATGGCGCAGATAGTCGTAGAAATTAAGGCGGAAATAGAAAAAATCCGTGAGCAGATTCAGAACATCGAATAAAACTGGAGGAAGTTATGGATATAAAGCTAGTTAATATCGGCTTTGGCAACATTGTTGCAGCCAACCGCATTATTTCTATTATCAGTCCGGAATCGGCACCGATTAAACGTATTATCCAGGAAGCCCGCGATAAGGGCATGCTTGTGGATGCAACCTACGGACGTCGTACTCGTGCTGTAGTTGTTGTGGACAGCGGTCACATCATCCTGTCTGCGGTACAGCCGGAAACTGTAGCCAACCGTCTGGTAGTACAAACTGCTGATTCTGAAGAAGAGGAGTAATTGGATCATGAGCAACGATATTGATAATGTTACTCCTAAGGGAGTACTTCTTGTAGTATCCGGTCCGTCGGGAGCAGGCAAAGGAACTATTTGCCAGATGCTGAGAGACCAGCTGCCGGATTTAGGTTATTCTATTTCTGTTACTACACGCGCACCGCGCACGGGTGAGGTTGACGGAGAAAGCTATTTCTTCAAAACAATTCCCGATGTTAAGCAGATGATTGAAAAGGGCGAGCTGCTGGAATATGCCGAAGTATACGGCAATTATTACGGCACACCGCGCAAATACGTGGAAGAGCAGTTGGAATCCGGCCGTGACGTACTGTTGGAGATTGATATTCAGGGCGCTTTGCAGATTAAAAAGCGCTTCCCTGAAGGCGTATTTGTTTTCATCGTACCGCCTTCCTTAGATGAGCTTTCCGCACGTATTTATAAACGTGGTACCGACAGCGAGGATGTTATTAAGCGCCGTATGGCTTCCGCAGCCAGCGAGCTGACCTACGCAGCGGAATATGACTATATCATCGTTAATGATATTGCGGAAAAGGCAGCGCAAAAGGTACTTACAATTATGGAGGCTGAGCGTTACCGCGTAGCCAGAACATATTTTATTGTTGATAAGATTTGTAAAGCTAAAAAATAAATTTACATTATGCAGCAGTCTGCTGTGTGAACCATGAAATACTTAAAGGAGTGATTCTATAATGTCTATGGTAGATCCGTCTATTGACTATTTGGCAGAAAAAGTAGATAGCAAATACACTTTGGTTATTTTGGCAGCAAAAAGAGCACGCGAGCTCACTATTCCCGGTGTAAATTCCGCGGAAAAAGAGGTCAGCGCTGCGCTGAAGGAAATTGCTAACGATACTATTACCTACGAGCGTACTAAAAACGTATAACAGCGGGAGGGTAAAACCTTGTTAAAGGGCAAAAAAATTGTTTTGGGAGTAACCGGCGGTATTGCCGTTTATAAAGCTGTAGATCTTGTAAGCCGTCTGCGTAAGCAGGGCTGCGAGGTGCGTGTGGTCATGACCGAGCATGCGCAGCAGTTTGTTACTCCGTTAACCTTCAAGGAAATCAGCGGTAATGCTGTTGCTACCAGCATGTGGAACAGCAACCAGGAATTTAATGTTGAGCATATTGCTTTGGCAAATTGGGCAGATGCTTTCTTAGTTGCGCCTGCTACCGCTAATATTCTGGCTAAAATGACATATGGCATTGCGGATGATCTGCTGAGCACTACGCTTTTGGCAGCTCAGGCACCGATAGTTGTCTGCCCCGCAATGAATACCGGTATGTATCTTAATGCTGCAACTCAGGAAAATATCGCTAAGCTGCAAAGCCGCGGTATTACTGTAATGCCGCCTGCTTCCGGACATCTTGCCTGCGGCACCAGCGGCCCTGGCCGTCTGCCTGAACCGCAGCAGATTGTGGAGTTCATGAGCAGCTTTTTTGCCGGCCGTGAGGGCGATCTGCGTGGCCTGAAGGTACTCGTTACCGCAGCAGGTACACGTGAACCGATTGACCCCGTTCGCTTTGTCGGCAACCGTTCCAGCGGCAAGATGGGCTATGCCGTAGCTCAGATGGCTGCCGAGCGCGGTGCAGAGGTATTGCTTATCAGCGGTCCGTCTGCGCTTGCCGTACCGCCTAATGTGAAGGCTGTGCAGGTTGAATCGACCAATGAAATGCTGGAGGCCTGCCTGGCAGCCTACGATGCAGTTGATATCGTTATTAAGGCAGCGGCTGTTGCCGATTACCGTCCGCGTGATGTGGCAGACCAAAAGATTAAGAAGAAAACAGACGATGCTCTGACTGTAGTTATGGATAAAAATCCGGATATACTCAAAACCTTGGGTGCGAAGAAAACGCATCAGGTATTGGTTGGCTTTGCTGCAGAAACGCAAAACCTGTTGGCTAACGCCCGCGAAAAGGTAGTCAAGAAGAATCTTGATATGATTGTAGCTAACGATGTTACGGCTGCCGGTGCCGGATTTAACTCCGATACCAATATCGTTAAGTTCCTTTACGCAAACGGCGATGTATGCGAGCTGGAGCAGATGCCGAAGGTTGATGTGGCGAACCGTATTTTGGACGAGGCGCTGCGTATTCGTAGAGAGCGCGCTTGATAGAGCGCGTATAAGACCGCATCTGCGTCATGACCGCTCCTCGACGTACTAGAAGTACGTCGTCGTCGCAATCATTTAGCATCTGCAGCCTTCTCCGCGTTCTTTGAAGTAGGGATTGCAAGGATACGTATGCATTATGAATCCCTGTATAATAGAATTAAATTCTATTTAGTATCGGCCATTACGGAAAAGGCGTTTTCACATATTTTTCGTAAAAAAAGTACTTGTCATTATCTTGATTTTGTTATATAATGGCATCTGTAACCAATTTAATACAACTCATCAAGAGCGATGGAGGGAATGGCCCTGTGAAGTCGCAGCAACCATTGCAGCGTGACAGCTGTAAAACGGTGCTAAGTCCTGCAGTTTATCTGTAAGATGAGAATGCTAAGAGTAATAATTTAAGGCGTTCTCATAATGAGAACGCCTTTTCTTATACCATCTAAACACTCTCAACAACGTTTTTTATTTATGAAAGGAGCTACCAATGAGAAAATTATTTACTTCCGAATCCGTTACCGAAGGTCATCCCGATAAAATAGCAGACCAAATTTCCGATGCTGTGCTTGATGCCATCCTGGCTCAAGATCCTAAAGGCCGTGTTGCTTGCGAAACTATCGTTACTACCGGTCAGGTTCACATTTTCGGCGAAATTTCTACCCAATGCTATGTTGATATCGCACACATTGCTCGCGAAACTATCAACAATATCGGTTACAACCGTGCAAAATTCGGTTTTGACGGCAACACCTGCGGTGTGCTGATTTCCATCGACGAGCAGTCCCCTGATATCGCTATGGGCGTTGACAAAGCGCTGGAAGCTAAGGAAGGTCAGGCTGCTGAGGAAGAAACCGGTGCCGGCGACCAAGGTATGATGTTCGGTTATGCAACCAACGAAACCGAAAGCTACATGCCGATGCCTGCATATCTGGCTAACAAGCTGGCTCTGCAGCTGACCAAGGTTCGTAAGGAAGGCGTGCTGCCTTACCTGCGTCCGGACGGCAAAACTCAGGTTACCGTTGAATATGACGACGGCAAACCTGTTCGTGTAGATACTATCGTTATTTCTTCCCAACATGCACCGGAAGTTTCCAACGAGCAGATTCGCAAAGATATTATCGAAAAGGTTATTGCACCGATTGTTCCCGCAGAAATGCTGGATGCGGAAACTAAATACTACATCAATCCGACCGGCCGTTTTGTTATCGGCGGTCCTCAGGGTGATGCTGGTCTGACCGGCCGTAAAATCATCGTTGACACCTATGGCGGTATGGCTCGTCATGGCGGCGGTGCTTTCAGCGGCAAGGACCCCTCTAAGGTTGACCGCAGTGCTGCTTATGCTGCACGTCACGTTGCTAAAAATATCGTTGCCGCAGGTTTGGCAGATAAATGCGAAATCCAGCTGGCATACGCTATCGGCGTAGCACATCCGGTTTCCGTTCTGGTTGAAACCTTCGGCACCGGCAAAATCAGCGAGGACAAGATTGTTGAGCTGGTTCGTAAAAACTTCTCCCTGAGCCCGACCGGCATTATCCGTGAGCTGGATTTGCTGCGTCCTATCTACAAGCAGACTGCTGCTTATGGTCATTTCGGACGTACCGATGTAGATCTGCCGTGGGAGCATACTGAAAAGGCTGCTGCACTGCGCGAGCAGGCAGGCCTGTAAGATTAATTTAAAACTGTCGAAAGCACGCTGCTTGCAGCGTGCTTTTTCTATGCCTGCCTGTGGCTTTGCTCTTGCTAACTTATCTTGATAAGGGGTATAATATTATTATCTATAACTATAATTACTCCGTAATAAACTAAGCTAAAATTAAACTTACCCCATTATAATTTACCCCCAAGGGAATGGTGCAGGGAGGAAAGAAAGTGAATTTACAGAATCGCAAGGTTAAGATAGCATTTGGCCTGATGCTGGCGGTATGCGTAATTATCGGCTACCGTATTTACAGCAATATTCAGGCTGATAAGGCGCGTGCTGCCAGACTGTCGCAGGTACGCAATGTGGCGGTCGTTACTGCTCAACCCATAAGGCAGACGATTGTTCCCAGTCTGAGCTTTTCCGGCAGTTTGGACCCGGAATGGCAGGCAGAGGTTGCCGCTAAGGTGGACGGACGCTTGGAAAAGGTTTATGTCCGTGAAGGTGACCGTGTGAGCCGTGGGCAGGTGTTGGCAATTTTGGAGCAGGCTGATACCGATGCCAATCTGTTGAGCGCCAAGGGCAGCTTTTTGGATGCACAGACAAGCTTGCACAAGGCGGAAACAGATTTGCAGCGCTATGAAAAGCTATATGCTACGGGTGCTGTTTCGCAGCAGGTGGTGGATGATTACCGCTTTGCGCGTGATAATGCTGCAGCTAAGCTGGAGGCTGCCAGAGGCAGTCTGCGGGCGATGGAGTCTAAGTCTGAGGGCACGGTGCTGACAGCGCCGTCTGATGGCATTATTTCTAAGCGTTATTATCAGGAGGGCTATTACGCAAAGGCAGGTACGCCTATTTTTGCCGTTGCTGATATCTCTATGCTGAAAACTACGATTCATATTCCCGAAGGACAGATTGCCGGTGTACATGTCGGCAATGAAGCAAGTATTACCCTGCCTGCTTATCCCGGTAAAAAGCTGATAGGCAAAATTACCCGCATCGCTCCGGTTGCGGATTTGCCGGCGCATACTTTTGCGGCAGAGGTGAGCGTGGATAACAGCGAAGGTCTTTTGGCCGGCGTCTATGCCAACGTTACGCTTACAGCTTCACCTAAAGCTGATGTGCTGACTATTCCGGTGCAGGCTATTGTGATGCGTGATGACCAGCAGACGGTATTTGTTGTTGATGATAAAGGCGTTGTACAGCGCCGTGTGCTGAATGTCGGCTATACGAATGATAAGCTTGCTGAAATAGTGAGCGGACTGGATGAAAAGGATACTATTGTTACCGAAGGACATAACAAGCTGCGTGAAGGCAGCAAGATAGATTTGAAAAAGGCTGGTAAATAACGATGATTGGAACATTTATCAAGCGGCCGGTATTTACCACCATGTTTATTTTGCTGTTGGTGGTGTTCGGTATCCGCTGCTATCCGGAAATCGGCGTTGATTTGAATCCTGATGTTGATTTGCCTATTGTCAGCGTGCGTGTTACTTATAGCGGTGCTTCGCCGCAGGAAATGGAAACGCTGGTTACCAAGCCGATTGAGAACCGCGTCAGTCAGGTTTCGGGTATCAAGACGCTGTCTTCAACTGTGCTGGAAGGCTACAGTGAAACAGTTCTGGAATTTAATATCGGTGTCGACCCGCAGGTGAAGGCCAGTGAGGTGCGTGAAAAGGTTGCCAGTGTGCGCAAGGCTCTGCCTGATGATATCGACGAGCCGGTAACGCAGACTGTTGACATCAACTCCCGCGCGATTGTGGCCTATACCTTTGCTTCGCCTTCGCGCAGCCGTGGTGAAATCCGCCGCATTGTGGAGGATAATATTAAGGATGAGCTGCAGATGGTGGAGGGTGTTTCCGAGGTTACTGTTGTCGGTGCCAGCCAGCGTGCTATCCGCATTGTGCTGAAGCCGGAAAAGCTGGCGGAATACGGTATTGCCTATCAGACAGTGCGCAGTAAGCTGAACGCCAATAACTATAATACTCCCGGCGGTAAGGCGAAAAATGACGCTATGGAAATCACTGTGCGTACCTTAGGCAAGTATAACAATATTAATGATATCAAGCAGGTGGTAGTTGCTAATCATACCGGCCGTCCTGTTTATATCAGTGAAATTGCCGATGTGCTTGATTCCTGGGAGGATGAGGATACCTTTGCCAGTGCTAACGGTGTTCCTTGCGTTATGACCTTTGTGCGCAAGCAGTCCAAAACCAATACTGTTGATGTTACCGATAATGTCAATGCCAAGATGGAGGAGCTGAAGCACAGCAATCTGCCGCCCGATATCATTGTTGATAAGGTGCGCGACCAGTCCAACTATATACGCGACAATATTGCGGATGTCTGGAATGCGATTCTTTTCGGCGGTTTTCTGGCGCTTTTGATAACATATTTATTCCTGCGCAATTTCCGTGCGACTATTATCGGCGGTCTGTGTATTCCTACGTCTATTATCGCCACCTTCTTTATGATGAAGGTTATGGGCTTTACATTGAATAATATGTCGCTGATGGCTTTGAGCCTGGCAGTCGGCATTTTGATTGATGATGCGATTGTAGTAATTGAAAATATTTTCCGCCATATTGAGATGGGACAGACGCCGTTTGTGGCAGCCAAGGAAGCGACGGAGGAGCTGACGCTGGCGATTTTGGCGACGTCCCTGAGCTTAATGGCTGTATTTGTGCCTATCGGCAATATGGGTGAAACCATCGGCCAGTTCTTCAAGCAGTTCGGTCTGACGGTTGCTTTTGCGGTAGCGTTCTCTACTATTGTAGCCTTTTCGCTTACGCCAATGGTTTCGGCGTACTGGATTAAGGCAGAAACCGAGGAGCAGAGCAGCAAGGAGCGCACGCATTTTGTGCAGAGGGCTCTCGATAAATTTGAAGCAGGCTTCCAGTCCGTGCGTGAAATGTATGACAGCTTAATGGCCTGGGCTTTGGAAAGACCTAAGAAGGTTGTTGCCGTAGGTATCATTTCGCTGTTGCTGAATTTGCTGCTGCTTCCATTTGTGGGTACGGAATTCCAACCTACATATGATTCGGGTGAATTCAGCGTCAATGTTAAAGCGCCCATCGGCACCAGTTTGCAGAAAACTGTAGAGCTGGCCAAGCCGTTGCAGCAGGAGATTTCGCAGTTGCCGGAGGTCAAAATCGTGGCGCTTAATATCGGCAACGGCCGCAATCCTGTTAACCAGGGTTCTCTGGATATCCGCCTGAAGCCAAGCAATGAGCGTGAACGCAGCATGCAGCAGATAATGGATGATTTGCGCGGACGCTTCCAAAATGTTGAAGGCCTGAAGGTTACCGTTGTATCAAACCAGGGCGGTGGCCGTGGTGACAGCCGTCCGGTGCAGATTGGTCTGCGCGGCAGCAATATCAAGGAGCTGAAAAATTACGCTCAGCAGTTGGCAGATATGATACGCCGGACTGAGGGTGCGACCGACGTTGATATATCCGATTCGGAAGAGCAGCCGGAAATCGTGGTCAAACTGGACCACGCCAAGGCCAGTGAATTCGGTCTTGATGCTACGGAGGTTGGCAAGGTTATCGAAATGGCTATTATGGGCAAAAGCACCAGCAACAGCTATACCATCGGTGACAATGACTATGATATTATTTTGCAGCTGGAGCAAAGTCAGCGCACTAATATCAATGATGTTATGAACCTGCGCATTTCTTCTTCCGCAGGTCAGTTCATCCGCTTGGGGGATATCGCAGATGTGCGCTACGGCAGCGGTCCTACACGCATTGAGCGTGAGGATAAGCAGCGTCAGATCGTTGTTTATGCCAACACAGTAGGTATTTCGCCCGGTGATTTAATCGGCAAGGTGCGCGATGAATATATTCCTGAGCTGAATTTGCCGCCGGGATATAACTATAAGATGATTGGTCAGGCCGATAACATGGCACGCTCCTTTAAAGAGGTTTATAAGGCCGTTATTCTGGCCATAGTTGTAGTATACATGGTGCTGGCGGCGCAGTTCGAAAGCTTTTCGCAGCCGCTGATTATCATGGTATCATTGCCGTTTGCGATTATCGGCGCTATCCTGGGCCTGCTTGTTGCAGGACAGACGGCGAACATGATGAGCATGATTGGCTTTACCATGCTTCTGGGTCTTGTTACCAAAAATGCTATTTTGCTGATTGACTATGCCAACCAGGAGCGTGAAAAGGGCATGTCTATCCGTGAAGCAGTGCTCTTGGCCTGCTCGCTGCGTCTGCGTCCTATTCTTATGACAACATTGTCTACGATACTTGGTATGCTGCCGATTGCTCTCGGCATCGGCGAGGGTGCGGAGCTGCGCCAGTCTATGGGCGTGGTGCTGATAGGCGGCTTAACAACCTCCACCTTACTGACGTTGGTGGTTGTTCCGTTGATTTATCTGCTCTTTGAGGAGTGGAAGGCGAAAAACTATGTGCAAAGAGGAGAATAGGAGTGAAACAGTTGACACCGAAGGCCTTTGCCGATTATCTGGCAGAGGCTGCAGAAAAAATCCGTCAGGATGGTTTCAGTATTGTTAAGGATAAGCCGATAAATTATGGCCAGCAGATTGCAGTACAGTTTTGTGAGGCTAAGGCATCCGTGAATATATATAACGGCAAAAAAGGACTGACGCATGTTTATAACGGTGACAGTGCCTTAAAGCAAAGATTAATGCTGGTGCTGGAGGGAGTGCAGAATGCGTCTGAGGAGCTGCAGCCTGCAGCCGCAGGAGCAACAGTAAGCAACGGCCTGTGGGCAGGCAGTGATGAATCCGGCAAGGGTGATTTCTTCGGCAGCCTGGTTGTGGCGGCCACAGTAGTGGACAACACAACGGCAGCTAAGCTGCAGGCTGCAGGCGTTAAGGACTGTAAGCTGCTGACTGATAAAAAAATCCTTGAGCTGGAGGATGTTATCAAGGCAACCGTTGTTGATTATAGTGTGCTGGAGCTGAAGCCCAAGATTTATAATCTGCGCTATGAGCAGGTAGCGGCTGCCGGAGGCAAGCTCAACCAGCTTTTAGGCTACGGACATGTGGCGGCGCTCAGTCAGGTGCTGGAGCGGCAAAAGGATTGCCACAGCGCTTTGATTGACCAGTTTACCCAGTCTACGGTAAATTTAAAGGCTTTGCAGCAGCGCTTCCCCGGCTGCAGCGTGCGCCAGCAGCCTAAGGCAGAAAGCAACCTGGCGGTTGCCGCTGCCTCGGTGCTGGCCCGCGCCCGCTTCTTGCGGACGATGGACGAGCTGGCGCAGCAGGCCGGCGTAGGCGAGCTGCCGAAGGGCGGCGGCGAGCAGGCAACGGCATGTGCCCGCCGCTTAGCAGAAAAATATGGCAAAGATGCTTTGCGTGAATATGTAAAGCTGCACTTTGCCAATTACAAAAGAGTGTAGAGATTATGAAAAAACTAATTGTTAACGCAGATGATTTCGGTCTGCATCCTTTGATTAACGCAGGTATTATTAAGGGCTATCGGGAGGGCTTTATTACCAGCACCTCGTTGATGCCCAGTGCTCCCTGCTGGCAGGAGGCGGTGCAGCTGGCGCAGGAAAATCCTCAGCTCGGTATAGGTGTGCATCTGACGCTTGTCGGCAGCGTGGCACCTGTACTTCCTGCAGGCAAGGTCAGCAGCCTTTTGGATGAGCAGGGATTGTTTTTGGCGGATTACGTTGCCTTTGCCAAGCGCTTTTACAGCGGCAGCGTCAAGCGCAGCGAGCTGGAAGCGGAGCTACGCGCGCAAATCGAAAGGGCGTTGGAAGCTAAAATAAACATTACGCATATCGACAGCCATCAGCATACGCATGTGCTGCCGGGAATTAATGCACTTGTATTAAAGCTCTGTAATGAGTATAATATTATAAGGGTACGTATACCTAAGGAAGCCTATACCTTTACCGGAGGTTTTCATACAGGTATCGGCAGAATGATCGGTCGCAGCGGGCTCAGCTTTTGTGCTCAAATGGCGGCGCAGCGCGCTGACAGCCTTGGGCTAAAGCATCCGCAGCATTTCTTCGGCATGCTGGCAGGCGGTCATCTGAATGCGGAGCTTGTAGGCAATATCCTGCATCAGCTTCCGGATGGCGTCAGCGAACTGATGACGCATCCCGGTCTTGATTCTGCTGCCTTGGGAAAAATATTTCCCTGGCAATATCATTGGCAGGAGGAAATGCAGGCGTACCTTGACAGCGGCAATAAAAAGCTGCTGCAGCAGGAGCATATTCAGCCTGTTAATTTTACGGCCTGCTAAAGCTCTTGTACTAAAAAAATAAGCTCATTTGGAGTCTGCTAGATGAATAAAAAATTATTGTTCCGCTTAGGTCTGCTTTTTGGCTTTGTCCTGTTGATTTCGGCGGCGGTTATTTATTTTACATTTGATATACGGACCTTGGAATACCTTACTATGTTCGAGCCTCGCTGTATTCTGCTGGCTTTGTCATGTCTTGCGATAGGCTTGATTTTTGACGGCCTGCGCCTGATAACCTTGGCTTCGGTGACAGACGAGAAGCTGACCTTTCATCAGATAGTGAATGTAGTTCTGAGCAACTACTTTTTGGCGTTGGTAACGCCGGGTGCCAGCGGCGGCGCCATTGCTCAGGTTATGTTTATGCGTAAGGCCGGGGTGCCTGTCGCCAAATCTACGGTAGTAGTTTTGGTGCGCACCGTTATGTCCATTATCTTCCTTATTCTGCTGGTGCCGGTGGTGCTGCACAGCGATGCGGATATAGTAAAATGGATGCCTGCGTCTGTACTGACAATTCTTTCGGTGCTGTTTATATCACTGCCGATCATCGTAATTTCCTTGCTGCAAACACGTTATCCCGAGAAGGCGATTATGTGGTTTACCCGTAAGCTTTCATTTACTACGCAGCGCAATTGCTTTATCTGGTATAACGAGTTCAAGAACGCCGTTGTAGTTATGGGCAAGCATCCGAAGATGGTTTTCCGTGCGTTTATCGAATCCGGTGTGAGCCTGCTCTTTATTTATGCCACTGTGCCTGCTTATTTTACCGGTCTGAATATTGATTTTGACCTGGGGCAGGTTATGGGACGCATGGTACTGCTGAATTTAATACTGTATTTTTCGCCTACACCCGGTGGCAGCGGTGTAGCGGAGGCAGGCTTCTTGGTGCTGTTTTCCAATATTTTGCCTAACGGTGTTGAAGGCATCATGGCAGTTCTCTGGCGCTTTACGGCAGAATATCTGCCCTTTATGCTGGGAGCGGTAGTAACAATCAGAGCTTTTGGCAGCGATGTGCTGAATATGGCTTCGATTAAGAGCAAAACTACCGAGGGTAAGAAAAATGAGTAGTTGGTATATTAATTTTGAAGTTATGTTGAGGGATGGAAACTGATGAATCAGATTGAAAAAAACAGCCTGCTGATTGTAGCAGGCACTGCGTTATTTATGATTATGTTCGGTATCGGCAGCATTCCGCTGCTGGATCCGGATGAACCCGTATATGCGGAAACAGCAAGAGAGATGCTGGCTGCCGGTGATTTTTTGTCACCGAGAATTTTTGGCAATTTCTGGTATGATAAGCCGCCTATGTATTATTGGCTGGTTGCTGTTGCTCAGTTTATTTTCGGTGACAGCGAATTTGCGGCCCGCTTTCCTGCGGCTTTAATGGCCTGTGGTACCTCTGTGATGATGTATGTAGGTATCACAAGGCTGTTCAATGAGCGTGCAGGCTTCTGGTCTGCCATGATTCTTACAAGCTGTGTAGAATTTTTCTATATGGGCAAGGCGGCGGTGACAGATACAACGCTGCTCTTTTTTATGACAGGTGCGTTGCTGAGCTTTATCCATAAGCGTTATTGGCTGATGTATGTGTGCATGGCGCTGGCTACTGTTACCAAAGGTCCTATCGGTATCGTATTCCCGGGAGCGATTATTTTTCTGTATCTGGTGGCTATGGGCCAGCTGCGTGAGATTTTACGCATGCACGTTATCCGTGGTTTGCTGTTGTATTTTCTCATCGCATCACCCTGGTATTACGCTATGTATACCGTGCATGGCATGGAATTTATCAATACCTTCCTGGGCTTTCACAATATAACGCGCTTTACGACGGCTGAACATGCTAACCGCGTGACCTTCTGGTATTATTTTCCTGTAATAATCTTAGGCTTGTTCCCCTGGACAGGTATGCTGTTGCAGGCTGCTAAAGCATCTGTAAGCGAAAGCCGTATAGATGATATGCGCAAGCTGCTGTTCTTCCACGTTTGGTGGATTTTCGTGCTGCTGTTCTTTACTATCTGCAAAACAAAGCTTGTATCCTATATTCTGCCGTTGTTCCCTGCTATGGCGGTAATTATCGGCTGGAATATAGCGAGAATGCAAAGCAGACTGCGCCATAATACAACCTTTTACGGTTGGGCGGCAGGCAGCGGTATTATGTTTGTACTGCTTGGCGTGGGCTGGATTATCGGTGCGCAGTATCTGCCGGAGGCTGACTTCAGCCTGGTGATGCTGGGTGTGCTGACCTTGCTTTTGGGTGCAGCAGCAGTTTTCGCTCTGCTGTATTATCGCGATATCGAGCTGGCATCCTGGCTGCATGTGATGATTGGCGCTGTGACGATGTGTGTTGCCTTTGCTTTTGTTTTGCCGGTAATTGCCGACCGATTCAGTGTAAAAACTATGAGCAGCGTGTATAAGGAACAATGTGAGCAGCAGACGCCTGTTTATGTAGACAAGTTCCTGCGCCCCGGCTTCATGTATTATGCAGGCAAACCCGGTATCGAAATGATTCCGCAGACAGGTGCTTTGACAGATGCTTTGCGTGACGGCAGCAAAAAATATCTATTGGTGCGCGGTTTGGAATACCGTCGCGTGCAGAAGGCGGGTCCGTTGCCGAATAATGTGCGCACAGTAAAGGAAATCAGCGATATCTATCTGCTGGAGCAAAATTGAGTATTAATAATTAACCGTTGTGCTATTTAGCGCAACGGTTTTTTGCCCAAAGGCTCTGAGTCTGATTTTTTAGGATGTTAAAACAAGCAATTGGTTGATGCATACATAAGATTAACGCGTATAATTGAAAAATACGCTTGTAAGGATAGTTGCTTACATTTTGTGTTTTGGTATCATGTAAGCAGCTTGAATTTACAATGTGTGATAGATGAAGTAATTACATAATCATTTGTCATTTTACAAGAACGTTGCTATAATTAGAATATGATTTATAGTGAAAATACAGAAGAGAGGGGTAAATATTATGGGAAATACAGTAGACTATATTGAAGTGAAATCATATGGTGATATTTTGCCAAAGAAGGGGACAAATTCCAGAACTCCCTATGAACATCAAAAGATGGCCATGCAAGCCTTGGATAAAATGAATCAGGAGACAGCGTTTAGTACACTGGTAGTGATTCCGACAGGTGGCGGCAAAACCTATACGGCATCTATGTGGTTACTTAAAAATGCTATTGATAAGAAAAAGAAGATTTTATGGATCGCTCACCGTCAGATGCTTTTGGATCAGGCAGCAGAGTCTTTTCAGAAATTTGCTTACACAGAGGTTATTCCTCATGTTTCATCGTTCTGCTTCCGCATTGTTTCCGGTGCCTCCACCCATGATCGTACCATTGATATTCGTCCGGATGACAATCTGTTAATTGTCAGCAAAGACAGTCTAGGAAGAAATATGGATAGGCTTGAGAAGTGGATTCATGGTGAAAAAGAACTTTTTTTAATTGTAGATGAAGCGCATCACGCTACTGCGAAGACATATAGAAAAATTATTGATTATGTGAAATCCCAAGTACCAAATTTGAAGATGATTGGATTAACTGCAACGCCGTTTCGTACATCTGAAAACGAACAAGGACTGTTGGCAAAGATTTTTACAGATGGTATAAAAAATGGGCAGACAGTTCATGGTGATGTTGGTATTACCTATCAGATTGGCTTGAAGGAACTGATTAAGCGTCAAATATTATCGAAACCGATTTTTGAAAGCTATTATACTGACGAAGAATACGGCGCCTCTATGGGAGCAGATGCATGGAATAGTATCCAAAACTTTGATGCATTACCGGATGAGATAGCTTCTCAGATGGCAGACAGTGCTGCCCGTAATCAGTTGATTGTGGAGACATATAAAAATAAGTGTCATGAGTATGGACAAACAATTTTGTTTGCTGTAAATGTAGTACATGCAATTCAGCTAACTGCTCTTTTCAGAAAGGCTGGTATTAAAGCTGATTATATTGTTTCCGCAATTCGTGACTCGATTACCGGTGTAACAATCAGTCGTGAAGATAATCAGAGAAATATCGAAGCGTATCGCAATGGTGAATTGCAGGTGCTTATAAACGTAAATATTTTGACAGAAGGAATTGACTTACCACAGACAAAAACAGTTTTCCTTGCAAGACCTACAGTATCTTCTATTCTGATGACTCAAATGGTAGGTCGTGCTCTGCGAGGACCGGAAGCAGGGGGTACAGCCAGCGCATATATTGTTTCGTTTGTTGATCACTGGAATGAGCATATTGCCTGGGTAAATCCGGAAAGTCTGTTTGATGGAAATAATGATTTCCGGGATAATGATCCGGAGCGTATAAAACGAGAACTGCGCATGATTGCGATTTCTAAGATAGAAGAGTTTGCCTCTATTCTGGATGATTCTGTTGATACGTCAGCATTGGAGAAGGTGCCGTTTGAGCAGAGAATACCGGTAGGAATGTATGCGTTTACCTATCTTGAAGAAAGCGGCATGGACCATGCTTATCAGGTTATGGTCTATGACAGTACACAGGCTGCTTATCAAGATTTGATGGAAGCACTCCCGGCCTTATTTGATAGCTTTGCAATTTCGGAAGAGTATCTGACCGAATCTCAGCTTGCGGAGATGGAAGCACAATGCAGAGACACTTTCTTCTGTGGCGAAATGGTTCCACCATATGAAGAAAGAGATGTGCGAAATATTCTCAAGTATTATGCACAGTATGAAACTGCTCCTCAATTTTATACGTTTGCCGATGTAGACCGCAGTAAGCTGGATGTAGGGAAAATTGCCCAGTATATTTGGAACGAAGATATGGGGCAGAGAAAAAAGACAGAATATGTTGATTCTATATGGGATTCCAACGATGATAATATGCTCCGTCTTTTCTTTGGAAGAAAGCTTTATTTCTTACGCCAGCTTGATATTGAATTGATGAAGATATCACACTCTAAAGATGTTTTTGATGAAGACGGTAATGTGAAGCCTGGAACAAGAGCATTGGAAGACCTTCCTCTTTACGAGATTAGAAAGCATAACCCTGAATTGGAAAAAACTCTTCGTGCAAAGGCCTTTGAGAATGCAAAGGATGCAGATGGATTTTACTGCTGTGCAGAATGTGGTAAAAAAAATCATTCAAAGGTATATTTCCAGGTTGACCACATTATCCCTATGAATGCTGGCGGAAAGAGTGTTGCAGAAAACTTACAGATTCTTTGCAGACAGTGCAATGGAGTAAAGGGAGACAGATAATGCGAGAATTATTTTATAACGCATTAGATGTTGCTGTAATCATCAGCGCTATGGAGTTGAATTGCAGAGATGAAAGTCACTTGATTGATTCTATTTGGGATGGGGAAAAGGTTTTTCTCTATCCGGAATATCGTCGGAATCAGAAAAAATTTATTTTGGATGTCAGGTATTGGCTTAATTACTTTTATGAAAAACCAATTTTGGACAAAGAATTTCCAGCAATACAGAAGGATACCGCAGATACAAAAAGTTCTTTTGACGAAGAAAGTTATGTGAGTGACTTTTCAAATTTGGATTTGTTTTTCAAAAATATTCGTCTACGTATTTTGTACAGTACGGAGAAGGATTATGTCCGCTTAAAGCTTCGAACGCTTTTGAAAGAATACGGTTATCAGCGACGGTCTAAATTATTATTAGAGCATATCAACAGATGCATGCTGTTTTATCATCTAGAAGCTACTCTGCGAGGTGGTGTGTCTTGCTGTATTGAAGAGGTAGGATTGGACAAGATGCTGACATTCAGAGTACTTTGAGGAAAATAGAAATAATAAAGGCTTTGGTTAAATTTTGTGTTTGCTCTATAACATAAGTTTTGGCGATTGGCGCTAGCCTCACAATTTAGTCTTATATTATAAAAATTATCTGCATTAGCTGGTATATGCAAAAACTCCCCATCCGTCTTACCTTGCGGTAAGAAAGATGGGGAGTTGCTTTTTCAGCTTATATAATTCTTTTAGTCCTGACCGGGAACCTTCAGCACAGCACCGGTAGCAGCGGAGGTAACCAAAGCAGCATAACGTGCCAGGTAACCGCTCTTAACCTTCGGCGGCGGGCATACCCAGTTCTTACGGCGTTCAGCCAGCTCTTCGTCGCTCAGCTTAACATTCAGGGTACGGTTCGGAATATCAATTTCAATGATATCGCCGTTTTCAATCAATGCGATGTTACCACCCTCGCGTGCTTCCGGAGAAATGTGACCGATGCAGGCACCGCGGGTAGCACCGCTGAAACGTCCGTCGGTAAGCAGTGCAACGTCCTTGTCGTGGCCCATGCCTGCCAGTACGGAGGTCGGGTTCAGCATCTCACGCATGCCGGGGCCACCCTTCGGGCCTTCGTAACGGATAACGACAACGTCACCGGAAACAACCTTTTGTGCGCAAATTGCAGCAATAGCTTCATCCTCGGAATTATAAACCTTAGCCGGACCGCTGAAGACCTTCATGGAAGGATCAACAGCACTTTCCTTGACAACGCTGCATTCCGGAGCGATATTGCCCTTCAGAACAGCGATGCCGCCGGTTTTGTTGTACGGATTTTCTACGCTGTGAATAACTTCAGGACGCAGGATTTCCGCATTTTTGATAATCTGACCGACAGTTTTGCCGCTGACAGTCTGGCAGGATTTTTTAATCAGCTTCAGACGGTCAAGCTCGTGCATAACGGCAGGGATGCCGCCGGCTTCGTTCAAATCAACGATGTGGTGGCTGCCACCAGGGCTCATCTTAGTGAGGTACGGAGTTTTCTTGGAGATTTTATCGAACAGCTCCAGCGGCAGGTCGATGCCTGCTTCGTGAGCGATTGCCGGCAGATGCAGTGCGGTGTTGGAGCTGCCGCCGATGGCCATATCAACAGTAATAGCGTTCTTGAAGGCATTGAGCGTCATGATGTCGCGAGGCAGAACGTTTTCCTCCAGCAGACGCATAACAGCCATGCCTGCGTGCTTAGCCAAAGCAATACGCTTGCCGTTATAAGCAGCGGGGATAGTGCCGTTGCCAGGCAGGCCCATGCCAAGAACCTCAGTCAGGCAGTTCATGGTATTTGCAGTGAACAGACCGGAGCAGCTGCCGCAGCCCGGGCATGCACAATGCTCGATTTCTCTGAGCTCTGCTTTATCAATCTGACCGGACTCAAAACGGCCGGCAGCTTCAAATACAGTAGATACGCTGATATCTTTGCCATGGTAACGACCGGGCAGCATCGGACCGCCGCTGACAACAACGGTCGGGATGTTCAGACGAGCTGCTGCCATCAGCATGCCGGGAACAATTTTATCACAGTTCGGAATCAGGATTAAGCCGTCAAACGCATGGCCGTTAGCAACAGCTTCGATGCTGTCCGCAACCAGCTCACGGCTTGCCAGCGGATATTTCATACCGTCATGGCCCATGGCAATGCCATCGCAGATGCCGATAGCCGGGAACTCAATCGGAGTACCGCCAGCTTCCAGCACACCGTATTTGGCTGCCTTAGCGATGGTATCCAGATGCATATGCCCCGGAATGATTTCGTTAGCGGCACAGCAGATGCCGATTAACGGTTTCTTTAATTCTTCTTCAGTATAACCCATTGCATAGAACAGAGAGCGATGGGCTGCGCGGGTTGAACCTTTTTTTACTTGTGTACTGCGCATGTTTCTTTGACCTCTTTCCCTTAAGTAATAACTACTACCGTACTGGCTGCTGATAAAGCACCGTATACATCATCAGGCCGCCTCGACGTACAAGGAGTACGCCATCGACGACCTTCTTCGTCTCCGGCACTTTCTGAGCAGCCTGCGTGAAATGAACTTAGCAAGCTGCTGATAAAGCACTGTATACTTCATCAGGTTTCCTCGACGTACAGAATGTACGCCATCGTCAACCTTCTTCGTCTCCGGCACTTTCTGAGCAGCCTGCGTGGAATGAACTTAGCAAGCTGCTGATAAAGCACCATATACATCAAGTCGCCTCGACCTTAATGCTTTTTATTGCAGCCAATACGGTTAAAAATAAAAAACAACAGTCCTGAAGTCTTTCAGGGTACTCATAAAATTTTACAATTTTTATAGCCTGATGTCAAATTTTATGGACAAAAAACTACAATTAAGTGTAAGCTTGCACCTTAAAAACTGCATCTTAGTTACATTCTTTACAAACTTGGTAAAATTTAAAAATAATTCACGATTACTGCGTGGAGAATAGTATATAATAGGCGTGTAAAATTGTTGCGAGGTGATTATCATGAAAACTAAATTAACTGAGCTCTTAGGTATAAAATATCCTGTTATCCAGGGTGGTATGGCGTGGACGAGTGACGCTGTGCTGGCTGCGGCAGTTTCCAACGCCGGTGGTGCCGGTATCATCGGCAGCGGCGGCCGTACTGTGGAATGGACACGTGACGAGGTGCGCAAGGCAAAATCTCTGACCGACAAGCCCTTCGGCGTTAACGTTATGCTGATGGCTCCTAACATTGCGGAAATCATTGCTATGCTGTGCGAAGAAAAGGTAGCCTTTGTTACCTTGGGTGCAGGCAACCCTGTACCGCACATTCCTGCTTTTCATGCTGCAGGCATCAAGGTTATTCCGGTAGTGCCTAATGTTAAGCTGGCAAAGCGTATTGAAGCTGCAGGCGCTGACGCTATGGTTATTGAAGGTATGGAGGCCGGTGGTCACATCGGCAAGCAGACTACTATGGCGCTGATGGAAAACGTACTGCCGCAGATTAAATCTGTTCCGGTGCTTGTTGCAGGCGGTATCAGCGACGGTCGTGCGCTGGCTGCAGCTTTGCTGATGGGCGCTGCAGGTGTGCAGATGGGCAGCCGTTTCCTGCTGACTGAGGAATGCCCGGCAAATCCTGCTGCTAAGGAAGCAATTGTCAAAGCAACCGATACTGACAGTGTAGCAACAGGCTATAGCCGTAATCTTGGTGTACGCTGCCTGGCGAACGCTTTTACCGATGCGTATACTGCACGTGAAATTGCCGGTGCTCCCAAAGAGGAGCTGATGGCGATGGGTACAGGCACCAACCGCAGAGGTCTTGTGGAAGGTGATGTTACCAACGGTACCGTTATGTGCGGTCAGAGCCTGAACGTGCTGAATAATATTCTGCCCTGCAAGGATGTTATGGAGCGTATTATTGCTGAAGCCAAAGAAGCTATTGCAAACGTACAGAAAATCGAGCTGTAAGAATTAAAGCAAAAAGCATGCATTGCTGTGAGAAGCGGTGCATGCTTTTTTGCGTTTAAATCTGGTCTGTAATTATTCAGCTTATCTGGTTGCATTCGGGGAACAGGCTGCTTAATCGTTCTATTACTGCGGCAATTTTATCTGCCTCGATGGCAGCGTAATTGATAACAAGCGTGCAGCCGTTATTTTCTTCGGTATTATGACTGTAATCGGAATAGAAGGAAAGGCACATATCTGCTGCCAGTGCTGCCTTGCGTACTTCTGCTTCCGTCAGTTTGGTGTTGATATGCAGTACAAAATGCGTACCGGCGTTGCGTTCGGTTATCTGCGAAACAGCGGCTAGCGGCGAGGAGTGGATGGCAGCCAGAATTTTGTGGCGCTGCTCGCGGTAGTAGTTTTTCATTTTGTTGATATGGCGTTCAAAATAGCCTTCGGAAATGAAGCGTGCCAGCGTATACTGCTCAAAGCTGGATACGGTGCAGCTGTAAAAACTCATGGTCTGCTCATAGCGCTCCAGCAGACGCGGCGGCAGCACCATGTAGCTGATGCGCAGCGAGGGAACCAGGCTTTTGGAGAAGGTGTTCATGTAGATTACGCGGCTTTGCGTATCCTGCGCGTACAGCGGCAGGATAAAGCGACCGGTGTAACGGAATTCGCTGTCGTAATCATCTTCAATTATATAGCGCTTGCGGATACGGTTAACCCATTCAAACAGCTCCAGCCTGCGTGTTACGGGCATGACAATACCGGTAGGGAAATGGTTGGCTGGGGAAAGATGTACTACGTCGGCACCGCTTTCCTCCAGCTTGTCAATCATCAGGCCGTTGTCATCAATGGGGATGTACTTCCAGGGATTGCCGAAGCTGGCGGAGATGGAGGCGAATTTTTTATAGCCCGGTTCTTCGATGGCGAAGGTGCAGGCATGGCCGAACATCTGCAGCAGGCGGCCGTAAAGATATTCCGTACCGGCGCCGATGATAATTTGCGAAGGATCAACCTGCATAGCGCGGTTATGTGCCAGATAGTCGGCAATAGCCTTACGCAGTTCGTAGACGCCCTTGTAGGGAACGGTTTTGAGCAGCTCTTCGTTGTGCACGGAAAGTGTTTCGCGCATCAGGCGTGTCCATGTAGCGAGTGGGAAGTTTTGCAGGCTGATGCGGTTAGCCTTGAAGTCGGCAAAGTATTCGCGCTCCGCTGCCTCCGGCAGCATCGCTGCTGCAGCCTTGCGGCGCACGCGGTAGCTGCTGACGTCTTCTACGAAGTAGCCTTTCTTTTCGCGCGAGGTGATGTAGCCTTCTACCGCCAGTTGGGCGTAGGCGTTGGCCACGGTGATGATGCCCACGCTCAGATGCTGTGCCAGCGTGCGCTTGGAGGGCAAGCGTTCGCCTGCCTGCAGCCTGCCGCTGATGATATCCTGACGGATGCATTGGTATAAGTAATCATAGAGCGGTGTGCTGCCGCGTTTATCCAAATCATATGTTAACATGAGTGATATTTCTCCTTGGTTCTAAAATATTTTTGTTTTTTGATTCTTTTAATAGGACCATTTTGATTATACAATAGTGACATCAAAAAAACAAGTCCCGTCACAATGGTGTGAAGGGCAAGAGCCAAATGAGGAGGTTTATCATTATTATGGAAAAAGTAAAATTACAAGCACAATATGGTTTATATATTAACGGAGAGTGGCGCAATGCATCCGACGGCGCAACCTATAATGCAGAAAGCCCTGCCGACGGCAGCCATCTGGCAGTTTGCGCCCAAGGCAGCCGTGAGGATGTAGAGGCAGCCTCCGCAGCAGCTTGGGAAGCGTTTAAAACCTGGAAAAAGACTACCCCGGCACAGCGTGCCGCTCTGCTGAATAAAATTGCCGATATTATTGATGCTAACAAAGAACATCTGGCAATGGTAGAAAGCATGGATAACGGCAAGCCGATTCGTGAAACCATGAACGTGGATATTCCGATGGCGGCGGAGCATTTCCGTTATTTTGCCGGCTGCATCCTGGCGGAGGAAGGTCAGGCTTCCGTACTTAACGAACAGTTCCTGTCTATCATCCTGCGTGAGCCTATCGGCGTAGTCGGTCAGATTATTCCCTGGAACTTCCCGTTCCTGATGGCAGCGTGGAAGCTGGCGCCGGTGTTGGCAGCAGGCGACTGCACCGTACTGAAGCCTTCCAAGGAAGCAAGCCTTTCTATTTTGGAATTTGCACGTCTGATTGACGGCGTATTGCCAGCAGGTGTTTTCAATGTTATTACCGGCGCGGGAAGCAAAACCGGTCAATATATGCTGGAGCACAAAGGCTTTGCCAAGCTGGCCTTCACCGGCAGTACCGAGGTTGGCCGCAATGTAGGTTTGGCGGCGGCAGAACGCATTATCCCGGCAACATTGGAGCTGGGCGGTAAAAGTGCCAACATTTATTTTGATGACTGCGATTTTGATCAGGCCATCGACGGTGCTCAATTAGGTATTCTCTTTAACCAAGGTCAGGTTTGCTGTGCCGGCAGCCGTATCTTCGTGCAGGATACCATTTATGATAAATTCGTACCGGCTTTAGTACAAGCTTTCAATAAGGTTAAGGTGGGCCTGCCGTGGAATGATGATACTCAGATGGGTTCTCAAATCAACGAAACCCAAATCAAGAAAATCCTGAGCTATGTTGAAATTGCTAAGCAGGAGGGCGCTACTATTGCCTGCGGCGGTGAACGCTTTACCGAGGGCGAGCTGGCCAAGGGTGCATTTATGAAGCCGACGCTGATTACCAATGTAACCAACGATATGCGTGTGGCGCAGGAGGAAATCTTCGGACCTGTTGCCGTAGTTATCAAATTCCACGATGAGGATGAGGTTGTGGCTATGGCTAATGACAGTGAATACGGCCTCGGCGGTGCTGTCTGGACTAAGGATATTAACAAGGCTATCCGTGTGGCACGCAACGTGGAAACCGGTCGTATGTGGGTGAACACCTACAATCAGATTCCGGAACATTCTCCCTTCGGCGGCTACAAAACCTCCGGTATCGGTCGTGAAACTCACAAGATGATTTTGAACCACTATACACAAGTGAAAAATATTATGATTAATCTCAGTTATGCTCCTTCTGGGTTTTATCCTCAGGACTGACGATGAATAAACAGGATTATTCCTGAATAGTTGCGCAAAAAAAGCTCCGGCGGTTGCCGGAGCTTTTTTGCTGGAAGAAATTGCTGACGGGCGCTGAATTCTTAATATAACAGGTGTTGTTGAGTAATAAGAAGCTGTTTTTGATTGTGCACAATAATCTTATATATGAAAAGAAGTATAAAGATTTAACCTTGCAGTTGATTGACTATACAAGTACGTGATTGTATAATAAGATGTTAGATAAATGGTCGTTACACAAATGTTCTAATAGCGTGCCTTAAATAACAATCAATTTTATCTGCGCAAAGAATAGCTGATTTATCGATATTGCAAATAGGGGAGCATGGATGTGTATAAGAATAATCAAAAAATCGTTTCAATTTTTTAGGTAGATTGCAAGTGCAAGTTGTTCTTGCAATTTACGGCACAAAAATAAAGATTGTTAGAAGAGGATTCTAGCAGGTTTTATTTTGCGCTGAATGAATAAAGAGATGGGAGAAGCAAGGATGAACAACGAACAAGAAAAGTTGAATAATGGTGATATTGAAATTGATCTGCGAGAGGTCTATCAGGAGTTGAAAAAGAATGTGAAGTTGATTGCAGGAGTAACGTGTGCTTTCGCAGCAGCAGCAGCGGTGTATAGCTTTGCCATTGCGAAACCGGTGTATCAATATGACCGGTTGATTAAGTTGCCGATTAACCAAGGCTCTTGGCAAGTTAATACTTGCGTGGAGTTGTTGAAAAATGATACAGGGAAGAATAACAGTCTTGCTAGTGTAACACAGTTAAAAGATAGCTATATTTTAAAACTTACGTTTAGTGGTGGGGATGCTACTGTTGTAAAAGAGACCGCGGATAAGTATCTGCCGAAAGCTGTTAACTTGGTTAATGGTGTATTGGTTGATAAGCAAAAGGCAGACTTTGAAAATGAAACTGTTAAATCTATAAAAAACAATGTGTCCTATATTACATCAAAAATTGTAGAAAACAGTTTTACTTCTAATGATACCAACGAAAGTTTGAAATACCTTGTAAAGCGTATTGATGAAAGTACCAAAAATAAAATTTTCCTTAAAGCAGAGCCTGTTGTAGATGAGCAAAGTACAGCAGTGCAGGTTGGGCCGAACAGAAAGAGAAATATTGGATTGGCTACAGTATTGGGTTTGTTCTTGAGTTGTGGATACGTAGTGGGAAGGTATTTGTTTAGAAAATCATAGTAGTCAGTTAGAAAAATGTAAAGAAGGGGATTAGTTTTGCAGCATTTGTTATTGCAGTTATTTTTGGCTACATTGGATATTCTTAGTATTATAGTGGCCTCTATTAGTGCTATTGCCTTGCGTTTTGAGTTTACGCTTCCGGCAAAGTATTTGAGTCAATTAATTAATCAGTTGCCGGTATATGTGATTATTGTGTTAACTTGTGCCACTTTTTTTCGGCTATATCATCGTATATGGAAATATGCAGGCTCTAGTGAGCTACTCGCTATTTGTGGGGCATCTGCTGTTTCTTCCACACTATGGTATGGCTACTCTTTGCTGATAGGCAGTGTTTTGCCACGTAGTATTTATATTCTTGATGGTATATTGGTTCTGGTACTAGTCAGTGGTTCCCGTTTAGGCTTACGTGTATACAATTATATTAGCGCAAAACATGAATTTCGTGAGAAATTCGTAAAAAAGGATGAGTTCATTAGGGTGCTTATTGTAGGCGCAGGTGATGCAGGAGCTGCTATTGCACGTGAAATCGAGCGTTATCATAATGATGGGCGTACTGTGGTTGGGTTTATTGATGATGATAAAAAGAAACTTCATCAGCAGATGTTTGGCGTAAAGGTGCTTGGCAATCGTTTTGATATTCGTGAAATGGCTTTAAGATATGACGTTAATGAGATTGTTATAGCTATGCCCTCTGTTAAAAACGAAGAGGTACGTCAGATAGTAGAGATTTGTCAGCGGACTGATTGCAAATTAAAGATATTGCCAGGTTTATATGAAATTATCAATGGGGATGCTAGTGTGAGCAAGTTGCGTGATGTGGAGATAGAGGATCTTCTTGGCCGTGATCCTGTGAAGCTTGATAATACGGCTGTAAGCGCATACATAAAGGATAAAGTAGTCTTGATTACTGGTGCAGGAGGTTCCATTGGTAGTGAGATTTGCCGCCAGGTTGCTAAAATGCAGCCAAAGAAGATGCTGCTCTTAGGCAAGGGTGAAAACAGTATTTATGAGATTCATCAAGAACTATTGAATTCTTATCCTGAGCTAAAGAAAGTTCCTATTATTGCAGATGTGCGTGATAGGGAACGTATCAATGGCATTATGGACTACTTCAAGCCACAGGTAGTATTTCATGCAGCGGCACATAAGCATGTGCCATTAATGGAGTATCAACCAATTGAAGCAGTAAAGAATAATGTGTTGGGTACTAAGGTTGTTGCAGAAGAAGCAAGTGCTCATAATGTGGAAACCTTTGTAATGATTTCTACGGACAAAGCTGTTAACCCCACTAGCGTTATGGGATGCACAAAGCGTGTAGCGGAGATGTTTGTACAAAGTATGAATGCCGTTAGCAAGACTCGCTTTGTGGCTGTACGTTTTGGTAATGTTTTGGGGAGCCGTGGTAGCGTTATTCCTCTGTTTAAGAAACAAATTGCTAAAGGTGGTCCTGTTACCGTAACCCACCCGGATATGAAGCGCTATTTCATGACAATTCCGGAGGCTAGCCAATTAGTATTGCAGGCTGGTGCTATGGCCGAAGGTGGTGAGGTTTTTGTACTAGATATGGGGGAGCCAGTAAAGATTTGTGATTTAGCTAAAGATTTGATTACCCTGTCAGGACTTACTCCTGATGTGGATATAAAGATTAAGTATACGGGTCTTAGACCCGGTGAGAAACTGTTTGAGGAACTACTTAGTGCGGAGGATGGTACGGAGCAAACGGATCATGAGAAGATTTTCACCGCAAGAATTAAGGAAGTACCGAAGCAGCAGATGGATGTATATGTGGACGAATTACTTGGGCATACCCGAGAGGATGAGGTTGTGAAGACCTTGCAGAAAGTCGTGCCTACGTATAAGCCTAATAGGATTAAGGATTAAAGTGAGGGATTTGAAGATGAAGGTAAGAAATATTAGTTTTTCTCCTCCTGACATTACGGAGGCAGAAATTGCAGAGGTTGCGGAGACATTGCGAAGCGGTTGGATTACTACCGGTCCGCGTACTAAAAAGTTGGAGAAGCAAATTGCCGAAATGTGCCATGTGTCCAAGGCAGTATGTCTGAATAGTGCTACTGCTGCACAGGAACTAAACTTGCGTGTATTGGGAATTGGGCCTGGGGATGAAGTTATTACTAGTGCTTATACTTATACTGCATCCGCTAGCACTATTGCACATGTAGGTGCTAAGATTGTTTTAGTGGATACCGCACCGGGATCCTATGAAATGGATTATGATAAGCTGGCAGATGCTATTACTGAAAATACCAAGGCCATTGTGCCTGTAGATCTTGCCGGTATCCCATGTGATTATGATAGGATCTTTGCAATCGTAGAGGGAAAAAAGATGCTTTTCAGACCTGCTAATAAGATTCAGGAAGCTATTGGTCGTGTGGCAGTTTGTTCCGATGGAGCTCATGCCTTTGGAGCAACTTGGAAGGGGCAACCAATTGGTAGTGTTGCTGATTTTACCAGTTTTTCCTTCCATGCGGTTAAGAATTTTACTACTGCAGAGGGTGGTGCAGCAACTTGGCGTGATATTCCGGGCGTTGATAACGAAGAGCTTTACCATGAATACCAACTGCTCTCTTTGCATGGTCAAAGCAAGGATGCATTGGCAAAGACTCAACTGGGCGCATGGGAATATGATATTAAAGGAACCTATTATAAATGTAATATGACGGATGTCGTAGCAGCCATTGGTTTGGTGCAATTTGACCGTTATTCAGGTTTACTGGCTCGCAGAAAAGAGATTATTGGTATGTATGATTCTGCATTAAAGGAGTGCAATGTAAGCGTATTAACGCATTATTGTAATGATTACCAGAGCAGTGGTCATCTGTACCTTGTACGTTTCAATGGTAAGAATCGAGAGTACGCTAATGCTTTCATTACCAAGATGGCAGAAAAGGGCGTAGCAACCAATGTACATTACAAACCACTGCCTATGCATACTGCTTACAAGAGCTTGGGATTTGATATTGCGGATTATCCCAATGCTTACGCTCAATTTGCAAATGAAATGACCTTGCCGTTGCATACCAAGCTGACGGATGAGGATGTCAAGTATATTATTGAGTGTTTTAAAGAAGTTCAGAAGGAATTAGCATGATGTTGTGCAGATGGGAATCTTTACCGAAAAATATGCAAAATGATGAGGTGCGTCCCTATTATGACAGTTTGCGAGATAAGAAGTTAAGCTTGTTTATGAAGGCAATCTTCGATCGTACAGTTGCCTTCATAATGCTGATAGTGTTGTTGCCAGTATTCATTTTGTTGGCGTTGTTAATCAAAGTAGATTCTCCGGGAGAAGTTTTTTTCCGGCAGGAACGCGTTACCAAATATGGGCGTAAATTTCGTATTCACAAATTTCGCACTATGGTTGCTAATGCAGAAAAGCTTGGTACACAGGTAACAACGAAGAGTGATATGCGTGTGACGAAAATAGGGCATAAGTTGCGTGGTTGCCGTTTGGATGAATTACCGCAGCTGATTGATATTCTGCAAGGTAATATGAGTTTTGTTGGCACTCGACCTGAGGTTACAAAGTACGTGGAGCAATACACTCCTGAGATGTTGGCAACGTTGTTACTCCCTGCGGGTGTAACTAGTGAAGCTAGCATCGAGTATAAGGATGAGGAGCGATTGTTGTCTGATGCGGAAAATGCGGACAAGACTTACGTTGAAGTTGTTCTTCCACAGAAGATGGAGTGGAATCTAAATAGTTTGAAGGAGTTTAGCTTTTTAGGGGATATTAAGACGATGATTAAGACGGTGGGAGCGGTAGTGTAATCACCGGCTATTGTTATGGGAGAGAGATATATATATGATAGATGGATTAGTATCAGTGATTATGCCTTCTTGGAATACAGGTAAGTTTATAGCGGAATCTATAGAGTCTGTAATCAAGCAGACATACACTAATTGGGAGTTACTGATTGTTGATGATTGTTCGACTGACAATACGGATGAGGTTGTAGCATCTTTCGACGATGAACGCATTAGGTATTTTAAGAATGAAAAGAACTGTGGTGCTGCTATAACGCGCAATCGTGCCATTAGCGAGGCTAGGGGCGAATGGATTGCTTTTTTGGATTCGGATGATTTATGGAAACCTACCAAATTAGAAGAGCAGCTACTATTCATGCAAGAGAAGAACGCTGTGTTTTCATATCATGATTTCGAAAAGATTGATGAGGAATCTAAGCCTTTGAACGTGTATGTGTCAGGTCCTAGTGTTGTTACTAAGAGTATGATGTATGATTATGGCTACCCAGGTTGCTTGACTTTTATGTATAGTGCAAAAGCAATCGGACTGGTTCAGATTAAGGACATAAAGAAGAATAATGACTATGCGATTCTGTTGCAACTTTGCAAAAAAGCAGATTGCTATTTATTAAATAAGAATTTGGCATGGTACAGAATAAGGAAGAAATCTATATCTCATGATAAGTTGACCAAAAAACTGAAAAGCCACTATGACTTATTCCATATTTGCGATGACCAAACTGCACCTATTGCATTTTGGTATGCCTGTTGGAATATGTTCTATGGGGTGTTGAAGAAATTGATATACGAGAAGAGGTACTGATATTATTTTATTGTGCGTTTAATTATATTTCTAACTAATTATTTTTAATGCGTAAATTGCAAGAACAAGTTGCACATTTTCCTAATCAAGCAGAATAAATTTCATCCAGTTTAGCCTCAAACAACTC
>ENA-UEQJ01000539-UEQJ01000539.1-human-gut-metagenome-genome-assembly--contig:-NODE-539-length-31739-cov-194.387404_pt1 | contig 31739 bp, 20 predicted proteins | sample MGYA00242937_ERZ507938 | MGnify/ENA primary metagenome ERZ507938 (study PRJEB26167, sample SAMN06115437) | human gut metagenome | host: Homo sapiens | place: China:Gansu | collected 2015-07-03...
GGGCTTCGCCCTACACGTATCGTGTCTTACGTAATCCCGCCTGCAAGCAGTCGGTTTGCGTAATCCACGATCCTTGCTGCTTTCTTCTCGCAGTGCTTATCTCGGTATCACTTCGTGCTACCTCGATATCCGGGCTTCGCCCTACACGTATCGTGTCTTACGTAATCCCGCCTGCAAGCAGTCGGTTTGCGTAATCCACGATCCTTGCACTGCTCATGCCTACGCTTATTATATCTAATTCGAATGACTGCTACAAGTGAAGTTTTTCTAAACAAAATCCCCGGGAGATTCAGACAATCTTCCGGGGGTTTTCTATCTTTCCAATATTCGGTATTGGGAACCGCTATATTTATTTTTTATCTGCAGGTCTGCTGCCCAGTGTCAGATTCAGTTCTACAGATACATATTCACCGTTCTGAGGTCTCTGTACCGTTATGGTTGCGGAATCACCGGCTGCATAGTACTGTAATGTCTTCTGAAGATCAGAGTAGGACGAGATGCTGCTGCCGTCGAATTTGGTAATGATATCACCTTTCATGATACCGGCATTCGCTGCTGCACTGCCTTCCTCTACGGATACTACATAGATGCCTTCCGGCATGTTGTACATCTGGGAGATCTGGGAAGTTACTTCCTGCAGGGAGATGCCGATGTAACCGACTTCATCCTCAGCTACTTTGTTTCTGGTCTGACGCTCCATCAGGTCCGCAATGATGGGACTAGCAGAAGTGATAGGGATTGCATAACCCATACCTTCTACGGCAGTACCACCGATCTTGTTGGAGTTGATACCGATAACCTCACCATTCATGTTCAGCAGTGCACCGCCGGAGTTACCGGGGTTGATGGCTGCGTTGGTCTGGATGAAAGTACCGGTAGAGCCGTTCTCCAGAGTGATCTCACGATTCAGGGCACTTACAATACCGTTGGTAACGGACTGGCCGTATCCAAGAGCATTACCAATGGCAATTACCGGCTCACCAAGCTTCAGGTCATCACTACTGCCCAAAGTAGCAACGGTAATGGCATTCTTGGTATCATCGCTCAGATCATTTAAAGATACTGCGATCACTGCCAGATCCATATCGGAATCCAGTCCTTTGACCTGTGCCTTTGCTTCACTGCCGTCGATAAAAGTAACGGTCAGCGTATCTGCGCTCTCTACTACGTGGTTGTTAGATACGATCAGCAGTTCATCATCGGTCTTACCTACAATGATACCGGAACCGCTGGCTGCTTCTTCCTGTGTATACTGCTGTCCGAAGACATTGGCTGTCTCGGTGAAGTTATTCACGATCGATACCATGGCAGGCATAACCTTCTCTACCACATCAGATACATCAGACTCTACATAAGTAACGTTGGTCGCAAGCTGTGGTGTACTCTGGCTGCTCTCTGTTGCAGCTTCGGAAGTGACCTCATCTGCCACTACGGTATCCGTACCGGTCTTAAGCATCCCGGTGCCCTGCTGTACTGCATAGAACCCGATGCCGGCAAACAGTCCGAAGAAAAGTCCCAGACTGACACTTACCACAGTTTTCCGGAAATAACCTCCATGCTTTTTGGGGTTCTTAGGTTCTGTATTGCTACCGGTGCTTCCGCCCATCTGGTATGTGGTGTAACCGTTTGCACTTCCCGCAGCGCTTACTCCACTGAATGTACCGGTTGTATTTTCATTGCCGGTTTCGTAACCGGAAAAATTATCATTCTCGTACATAATGCTTCCTCCTATCCTATCTGTAAGTGAGAAATTTTTTACTATTTCCATTTCTTCCTCTCACCTTATGAACATAGTATATCCACCAAATGTGACCGAATTGTGATAACTTTCTGAAGCAATTATGAAAGATCAAAAAAACCGAAGAAGTTTTCACCTCTCCGGATTTTTCTTGTTATTCCACCGTAACGGATTTTGCCAGGTTTCTCGGCTTATCCACATCACAGCCACGTCCCACTGCCACATAGTAAGCAAACAGCTGCAACGGAATGATTGCCAGGGAATTGGTAAAGTACGGATTTGTCTCGGGAATGTATACCACATAATCCGCTGCCTTCTCGATGGCTTTGTTGCCCTCGATGGTAACCGCCATGACAAAAGCGCCTCTTGCCTTTACCTCTACCATATTACTGATGGTCTTCTGGAACAGAGCCGGCTGGGTTGCCAAAGCCACTACCAGGGTGCCATCTTCGATCAGGGAAATGGTGCCATGCTTCAGTTCTCCGGCTGCATAAGCCTCGGAATGAATATAGGAGATCTCTTTTAACTTCAGGGATCCCTCCAGGGAAATCGCATAGTCGATACCACGTCCGATGAAGAAGATATCTCTCGCTCCCACATAACGGTTCGCGAAATGCTGGATCTTCTGCTTCTGGCCCAGAAGCAGCTCGATCTGATCCGGCAGACATCTTAAATCTGTCAGCATACTCTGGAACTTCTCCTGATCAATGGTTCCACGCACCTTGGCGAACTTCATAGCCAGCATGTAAAGTGCGGTCAGCTGTGCACTGTAAGCCTTGGTCGTTGCAACGGCGATCTCGGGACCTGCCCAGGTGTACATAACACTGTCCGCTTCTCTGGCGATGGAACTGCCGACGACATTGACAATACCCAGTACCTTGAAGCCCTTTGCCTTGGATTCCCGCAGAGCTGCCAGCGTATCCGCAGTCTCACCGGACTGGCTGATGACGATGACCATATTGCCCTTCTGCAGGATGGGATCACGATAACGGAATTCGCTGGCTACATCCACCTCTACCGGGATTCTTGCCAGACCTTCAATGACATATTTTGCGGTAACACCGGTGTGATATGCGGAACCGCAGGCCACGATATGGATCTTTGTGATCTCCTGAATCTCCTCATCGCTCATATTCAGTTCTTCGATGACGATATCATTATCCTTGATACGGGGAGAAATGGTATCGTTGATCGTCTTCGGCTGTTCGTAGATCTCTTTCAGCATGAAATGCTCATAGCCGCCCTTTTCCGCAGCATTGGCATCCCAGTCGATGGTCACGGGGGTTTTCGTGATCTCTTCTTCGTCCACTGAGAAGAACCTAAGACCGTCTTCCTTCAGTTCCACCACTTCCTGATTATCTACATAATATACGGTTCTGGTATATTTCAGAATTGCGGGAACATCAGATGCGATAAAGCTGCCGCTCTCACTCTTGCCTACGATCAGAGGACTGTCTTTGCGGGCAGCGAAGATCTTATCCGGCTGATCGGCGAACATGATACCCAGCGCATAGGAGCCCTCTACACGATGCAATACCTTAGTGATCGCTTCCAGGGGATTTCCCTTATAATAGTAGTCTAACAGATGCGCCAGTACCTCGGTATCGGTCTCAGAGATGAACTGATACCCCTTATCCTGCATCTTTTTCTTCAGTGGAATATAGTTCTCAATGATTCCATTATGTACTACAGCAATGGTACCGGCATTATTCATATGGGGATGGGAATTGATATCACTGGGAGCACCGTGGGTTGCCCAACGAGTATGCCCGATACCGGAGGTTCCCTTCATAGACTCACCTCCGTGTGTCAGGTTTTCCAGAACCTTAAGTCTCCCGACAGCCTTTTTGGTGTTGATCTTCTCCCCATCAAAAATAGCCATACCCGCGGAATCATATCCGCGGTATTCCAGTTTGGACAGACCGTCTAAAATGATCGGCGCTGCCTGTTCTGTTCCAATATATCCTACGATACCACACATAGTCATACATCCTTTCTGTTCTGTTTCCAGTATTCTTTGTTGGAAGTAAAAGCCAGGACCCATTTTCCGGGGAGCCTGCGATAGTTCTTACCTAATAGATAACCTGCATATTTACAGGCACATTGTATATAAAAATGGGGCAATTTGCCGGACATATGATGATCCCGCAAATATGCCGTCACATCTTTCACCATTCGTTTTCCCTCGGACTCCGAAGGATATGCTGCGAAGACTTCCGGATGTTCTGCCTGGGATACCCCCAGGTCAAAATTCCTGTGGAACTGCTGTCCATTGGTATAATTATGGGAATGGACCACCCGGGCATCCGCCGCATAAGCGATCGCGTAACCCGCTTCCACAGCTTTCGCCGCATAGATCATATCCTCATTAAATATGGTATGTTTTACGAATCCACCCAGTTCTTCATAGATCTCCCGGCGATATGCCGCACACACATTGGAGCAAAAAAATGTCTTGATCCCCAATGTCTTAAGATCTTCTGCGGATTTGATCCGTGACTGTGCCGGATAATTAAAGTCCCTGGTATAACATTCCACCGGTGTACAATCTTCTCTCGGCAGCTGTCTTGCATAGGATACCGCCACCTGATCCCGCAGTGGTTCCGTCAGTTGTTCAATCAGATTGTCATCTGCCGGCATGGCATCCTGGGTCATCATGACAAAAATATCTGCGGAAGATTTTTTCACACCCATACGTCTGGTGCCGCCATGATCAAATTCTCTTTTGGAGACATGATATACCTTAATGTTCTGATATTTCTCCAGAAATCTGGTTCCATAGATCAGCTGCTCAAAATATTTTTCCTCGGTGTTCAGCAGGATCACTTCATGTACCGGCACGCTCTGGCTGTCAAGCTTATCTAATAATGTAAATAGTTCTTTCCCCGGTTTATACAGGGGAATGATCACATCGATCTCCATTGCAGAGCGCTCCTTACTTTCCCAATCTCTGGTCTATTATACTTTATCCCCGTCTGTTACACAAGACTTTTTCATATGACACGAGGGAGCTCCGGTGCTCTCCGGAAGACTCCCTCGTCAATTCCTTTTCTTATTTATTCAGATAAGGTGCCGTATCAGATGCAATCTTTCTACTGTATTCCTTTACGCTGTCGGTTACGGTGTAGTTCGCATCATCAAACAGGAACTGATGCAGCCATACAACATTGCTCTCCAGATCCAAAGGTACTACACTGCTTCCCTTTGCACCGATGTTACCGGTGGCACGCATGGTCTCTTCAGGGAAGCCTCCCTCGTCCACAATACGATATTTTGTGATGTTAGCCAGCAGATCCAGAATATCCTTGGAATCCAGGCTGGTGTAAACATCATCGATGGCACTGTTAAATACCTTGGACAGAGTATCGTAATCGGCCTTCTTCGCCTGATCTTCAATCGCCTGAATTACTTCACGCTGTCGTGCGGCACGCTTGAAATCATTACCTGCGGTATAACGGATACGGCAGTAAGCCGTCGCCTGCAGACCGTTTAGCAGCTGTACTCCGGTCTCTGTTACCGGTGTGTAGTCACATTTTAAGACCTCTGCAATACCGATCTGGTAGTTATTGATATGCTTGATCTCCTCGGAGTCCACATCGATATAGACACCGCCCAGACCGTCAATCACTTCACTCAATCCCTTATAGCCTACGGTTACAAAGTTCGTAATATCCATATCCAGATTCATGTTTAACATCTTGACTGCCTGCTCCGCTCCGCCATAGGAATAAGCCGCGTTACACTTCTGATAGGAGTCCGTGCCGATGTTCAGATACGTATCACGATATACACTGACCAGTTTGATATCGCCGGTATCCATATTGATGCTGGCGATCATAATACTGTCGCTTCGGCTGCCCTTGTACAGCTGGCTGTCCTTCGTCGCATCCACACCGAACAGTGCAATGTTCATATACCCCTTCATTGCTTCGTCCTGTTGTACTTCTTCCGGAATCCGGAGCTCTTCCGTCTCTAATACCGTTACCTTGGGGCCTTCATTATTTGTGTGGGTCATTACCAGATACAGTACTGCCACCATGATCAGGATAACCGCAATCTCTACACCGAAGATGATAACCTTTCTTCTTTTCTTGGCAGCGCGCTGCTTGGCAGATACTCTCTTCTGTCCGTTGCCGGATGTTGTCCTCTGTCCGTTGCCGGCAGGTCGCTGTCCCGCAGGTCGCTGTCCATTTCCGGAAGGTCGCTGTCCCGCAGGTCTCTGTCCATTCCCGGAAGGTCTTCTTCCGCTTCCGGCTGGTCTCTGACCATAGCCGCCATTGTAGTTAGAATTTGTTGCCATCTTGTCTTCTCCTTGTGTTAATAAGCATTTTTATTGATAAATCCTGTGAAAAACGTCATAAGAATGATCTTAATGTCAAACCCCAAAGTCCAGTTCTCAATGTAATAAATATCATACTCGATCCGCTTCTTGATGGAAGAATCACCACGCAGGCCGTTGACCTGCGCCCATCCCGTGAGCCCCGGTCTCACCTGATGTTTTACCATATATCTCGGGATCTCTTCCCTGAACTTTTCCACGAACTGAGGGCGCTCCGGTCTCGGTCCCACCAGGCTCATATCTCCTTTCAGGATGTTGAACAGCTGCGGAAGTTCATCAATGCTGGTTCGTCTTAAGATCTTGCCGATTCCGGTGACTCTGGGATCGTTTCGCACCGTCCAGCCCTTTTTCTCCTCCGCTGCGGTCTGCATTGCCATGCTGCGGAATTTGTACATGTAAAATGACTTATTATGAAGTCCTACCCGTTCCTGCCTGAAGATCACAGGTCCCGGACTGGAACATTTTACCAGAATTGCCGACAACAGCATGATCGGTGACATAATGATGATGCCGAACAGGGAACCGACAATATCCATGGCTCTCTTGATCATCATATTTCCGGTGTTGGTCAGCGGCACATACCGAATATTGATCACCGGAAGTCCCATGAGATCCTCCGTGTAAGGTCTGCTGGGGATCAGACTGCTGTAGTCGGGGATGAATTTCGTATGCACGCCGGATTTCTCACAGATATCCACAACACCTTCCAGATAATCATAATCTTTCAGAGAAAGCGTGATCGCGATCTCGTCCAGCTTGTTCTCCGGAAGAATATACTCCAGATTCCCCAACGTTCCCAGGACTTTCACTCCCTTATAGGTGGTCCCTCCCGGAATGTGCTCATCCAGAATACCGCATACCACATATCCCCACTGGGGATTGCTTAAGATTCTGTCAATATACTCTTCTGCTGCTCTGGAATATCCCACCAGCAAAATATGCTTCAGATTGTATCCCTTTTTCCGGAGTGTCCGCAACGCTTTTCGCATTATGATGCGGGATACCGAAGTCAGAAATACATTCAGCACATAAAAAATTGCCATGACGGATCGCGAAAAGTTGATCTCACGGATGATCATATACAGAATAATGATCAATGCCGCCAGGCCGATGGTATTTGCCTGCAGAATGCTGTAAATCTCATGTCTGCGGCGGACGGTTCGCTTTGGGGAATACACGCTGCACCGGTAATATAGGAACATATAACCGGGTACAATAAAAGGAAGCAGCTTATAATACTCCTGCACAGGCAGGACACCGATTCCGGGACCGTCGTTCAATATATAAAATTTGATATAATAGGCAAGGACAAAGGATATGGCTGTGATCAGCGCATCCATTATCACAAGAAGCCTGTTAAAGACTTTCTGGTTGTCTTTTATCATATGGGTCACCCAATCTGTAAGTCTGAAAAGCTTCTTTTTAACGATTTCATTCTACAATAACGGTATTTTTTTCTCAACTTAAGAATTTATGAAGCCAATTCTTAAGATTTCATAAGAATTCGAAACACATTGCAATACAGCTGCCACTGAATCTTCACATAATTCCCCAGATGATGCCACCGGAAGGGAACTTTGTGCTGTCTTCCCGTGGTTCCTACAGATCTTTTCAGGCCAGCTGCCAGTCCTTTCAGATATAGTTTTCCCATTCTTTTCTTACAAAAAAACAAAAACTTTATGCCAAATCCAAGCAAAAAAAACGGCAGGTTCAGAATACACTGCAAAAGCGGCATATTCTTGCCGATCACATAAATACTGTTGGCAGACGCAAGTAACGTTTTCCGGGGATTGTATCTGGATCCCGTGGAAGCACTGCCATAATGCAGCACAGCCGCCTTCGGTTCATACCGGTTCTCATAGCCGTAGATCCGGGCACGGTAGCCGATATCCAGATCTTCCAGATAGGCAAAATGTTCTTCATCAAAATAACCGATCTCTTCAAATACGGATCGTCTGTAGATTGCGGCACCGCCACAGGCGGAAAACACCGGGACAGACTTATCATAATCCGCCGCCGGTCGTCCCTTCCCCCGGGAATAGGCCCATCCCAGCACGCAGTAACGGTCTCCGGCATCATCGATGAGCTCCGGTCTGTCCCACATCAGCATCTTCGCACTGACGGAAAATATCTTTTCATTTTCGCGGATAGCATCATATAAGCCTCTTACAAAACCGGCTTCTGCCTTTGTATCATTGTTCAGAAGGATCACATATGGTGTCTTCGCTTCCCGGATCCCCAGATTCACTGCATGACAGAATCCGGTGTTTTCCGGTAAAGATATCAGGCGCACACCTTCCCCACACCATTCCTTTTGCAGATATTCCACGCTGCCGTCCACGGAAGCATTATCGATGATCAGCACTTCATATCCAGGGGCATTTTGCTGCTCTCTGCACAGAGAAGTCATGCACTCTGCCAGATATTTCATTCCGTTGTAATTTGGTATAACAACCGTTATTTCATTCATAATGGTTTAAACTCCTCCGGATATTCCGGCAGATAGAGTAATCTTCCTCTTTGCCGTAACGCTTCGGACAACTGCAGACTTAAGGTTCGGATATCCGCACCCTCCGGCAGCGTAGTAATATTAAATATCGGCTGTTCTTTCGGTAGTCTCCGAATCTCGGTATACGGAACTCCCACGATTTTTTCAAACACTTCCCTGCATTCGGGTCGGATACGGATACACCGAAGATCCAGCGCTTCCGCATCCTGGGACAGCTCCGCGCGGTGCAGATATCCGCCGAATCCCTTCGGCAGTCCTTCATAAAATACGGTTCCGTCTGCCGTCATTCTGCCGCCGATGATCTTGCCGTGTTTTTTCCCGGACAATACTCTGCCGCCTACAGCTGCCACATCCGGCCTGGCTTCCCATACTTCTTTATATTTTAACCGGTAAAATCCTACATGTCTGGTCTCTGTCGCGGTGGCCGGGATATGACGGCGGTCCGCATGATCCTGCAATGCTCTCATCCCCGCATCATACGCATATTTTTTGCTGTTTGGATTGGCTGCTGTGGATGCCTCATGACATCTCCAGTGATATAGCACCTTCGGAATATGGAGTATTCTCTTCTCCGCAGTCTGCCCTCCCTCTGTCAGCACTTCCGCTACACAGCGCAGTACCAGATCATAGTCCTGGGCACCGTCAAATTCCGGACGGAATTGCAGGCTTTTCAGCAATTTACTCTCCATTACCAGAAAATGACAGATATAGTTATTGCTGAGAATTAAATCGTAATTAAATTCTTCTTTATAATTGGGCTCATAGTATCTGGTCTCTTCTCCATCGCACTTATCCTCATCCGAATAAGCGAAGGCGACTTTGACACCTCTGTCATATGCTTTGATGATCGCATCAGCCATTTCGTACAACGCATCCGGTGTCAATACATCATCATGATCCAGCAGACCGATATACTCTCCCTTCGCATAGGGAAGCGCCTGATTGGTATTAGCAGCGATTCCCGCATTTTCTTTCAGATGCACATAGTGGAGCCTGGGATCTGCTGCGACAGGTTCTGTCTCGCCATCCGTCGGCTGCTCCTTCAGGAATCCCTGCTGCTTCAGTACCTCCTCCACACTGTGATCCTCCGTGGCATCTGTCAGGATCAGTTCCCAATGGGGATAGCTCTGTTGCATAACACTTGTTATCATTCTGTTCAGATATACTTCCGGCGTTCGATATAAGGGTACCACAATACTGAACGTAATCGGCTTCTCCCATTTTCTATCGCTCTGCCTTACCAGCTCTGCTTCCGAACAGGGCACAAAAAAATAGCGGTCTGTCTCTGTCAGGCGCTCCCTCACAGAGATCCAGGTTTCCCTCAGGCCGTTACGTTGCAGATAATATAGAGTTTTCTTAAGGTTTGCCTTGTTTAGCTTTGCCACAGATACCTCCAGCTTTTCATAAAAGAGCAAACCGCCCTGCTCGGGCGATTCGCTCTTTTGAAAACTAATATGATTTATGGAGCACTGCCTTACAGTACTGCCTTTACATCCTCGGTCAGCTTCTCTACCTTAGCCTTTGCATCCTCTAAGCTGGTTCCCTTGACACCCATGTAGAACTTGATCTTGGGCTCGGTTCCGGAAGGACGTGCACAGCACCATGCATTGTCAGGAAGCTCGAAGTACAGAACATTGGACTTGGGAAGTCCTGTGGTAGTCTTCTCTCCGGTCTCCATGTCGATGATCACATCGTTCTGATAGTCACGGAATTTCTCCACCTTCAGGTCACCGAATGCCTTCGGAGGATTCTTACGAAGCTTATCCATGATCTCTGCGATCTGTCTTGCGCCGTCAATACCCTTCATGGTAATGGTATACTGGGTCTCCTTGAAGTAACCGTACTTCTCATACATGGATACCATCATATCCCACAGAGTCATGTTGTGCTTCTTGCAGTAAGCTGCTACTTCGCACAGACACATCACTGCTACGATCGCATCCTTATCTCTTGCGTGGGTACCTGCCAGGCAGCCGTAGCTCTCTTCCAGGCCAAATACGTAGTTGTTGCTGCCGGTCTGCTCGAAGAGCTTGATCTGCTCGCCAATGAACTTGAAGCCGGTCAGTACCTCGATCAGCTTTACGCCGTAAGCCTGCGTAATAGGTTTGGTCATGTTGGTCGTAACGATGGTAGTTACCAGTGCGGGATTCTCGGGCATGGTACCGGTCGCAGTCTTCTCTCTTAAGATATATTCTGCGATCAGCATGCCGGACATATTACCGGTAAATGCCACATACTCGCTGGTCTTGGTATCTTTTGCATACACACCCAGACGGTCTGCATCGGGATCGGTTGCCAGAACGATATCCGCATCCTTCTCCTTCGCCAGACGAAGCGCATAGGTAAATGCCTTGGGATCCTCAGGGTTCGGGTAATCCAGCGTTGTGAAATTCGGATCCGGATTCTCCTGTTCGGGAACTACATAGACATGCTTGAATCCCAGCTCAGACAGGATACGTCTTACCGGCTTGTTACCGGTACCGCATAACGGAGTATATACGATCTTGATGTCATCTGCCATTTCCTTGATCACATCAGGATGAATGATCTGCTTCTTCAGCTCTGCCATGTACTTGTCATCGATCTCTTTGCCGATCACTTCATAGAGTCCTGCTGCCACAGCATCCTCTCTGCTCATGGTCTTCACGGTATGATAATCCTTGATGGACTGTACTTCGGTAATGATGTCCTTATCGATAGGAGCGGTTACCTGTGCGCCGTCCTCCCAGTATACCTTATAGCCGTTGTACTCAGGAGGGTTGTGACTGGCGGTAACTACAATACCTGCAGTACATCCTAACGTCCGAAGGGCAAAGGACAACTCCGGGGTAGGTCTTAAAGATTCAAAAATGTATGCCTTGATGCCGTTGGCTGCCAGACATCTTGCTGCCTCATCGGAAAACTCGGGAGACATGCGGCGGGAGTCGAATGCGATTGCCACACCCTTACTCTGTGTACCGCGCTTGATAATATAATTGGCAAGACCCTGAGTTGCCTTACGAACGGTATATACGTTCATACGGTTGGTTCCTGCACCGATCACACCACGTAAGCCGCCGGTACCGAATTCCAGTTCCTTGTAAAAACGATCTTCCACTTCTGCTTCATTATTGCGGATTGCCAGAAGTTCCTCCTTGGTCTTCTGGTCAAAATAATCATCATTTAACCAGAAATTCAGTTCGTCCATATAACTCATTTTCCTATCCTCCTGTTTTATCGCTATCTTTCAAATATCTTTCAATATCTTCAGTAAACGCTCTCCGGTGATATTTTACCATAGATTGCCTTTACTGAAAAGAATTATTTAACGTCCGCTAACTGCCGGATCCTTCAGTGCATAATCACTTCGATCCAGAGAGAAATTCGGATTGTAATAGGGATCTCCCGCCTCCAGTTCAGCCTTCCATTTTTCACGGAAATGCTCGGATTCTCTGTTGTAGCGCTCTGCCTTTTCGCCCTGATCGTCCAGTCCTCTGGAGATGGATTCGTAATGATACAGCTCCGCAAAAGGAGTCCACACATTCAGAAGTCCCAGTTTACGTAATTTCAGACAGAAATCCACATCATTTAAGGAGATCACAAAGCTCTCATCCAGACCGCCCACCTGCTCATACAGGCTCTTTTTCACCAACAGACAGGCACCGGTCACCGCTGTAACATTCTGGGTATAACACAGACGTCCCATGTAGCCTAAGTTCTGTACCGGGATGCGATAATGGGTATGTCCTGCCGTGCGGTGTGCTCCCAATCCGATGACCACGCCGGCATGCTGGATCGTCTTGTCCGCATAATACAGTTTGGCGCCTACGGCACCCACATCCTCTCTCTGCGCATACATCAGCATCTCTTCCATCCAGTTGGCGGTGATAACTTCCGTATCGTTGTTCAATAACAAAATATATTCACCGGTCGCATACGATACGCCCAGGTTATTCACTGCGGAATAATTGAATTCTCCGTGATAAGTCACTACCGAGATCCGCCCGTCCCCGCTGTGCAGGATACCGCCGTCATGGCCGCAGACTGTATGCAGCTTGCATCTTTCTTCATAAGAATCATCGCCGGACAATCCCAACAGTTGGGAATAATAGTCCTTGATCTTTGGTGTGGTACTGTTATTTTCCACGACAATGATCTCGTAATTGCTCCAGGTGCTGTTCTTTTGGATCGAGGTAATACAACGCTTCAGATCCTCAACGTGATCCTTATTGGCGATCACGATGGATATCTTCGGATCTCCCAGGATCTGATACCGGATCCGGAAGATCGTGGCACAGGCTCTGGTACTGGTGATCTGAAAATGCTTAAAACCATGCTTTTTCAGATGATCTGCCACAGCTCCCTTTGCCGCCTCAATGGCATAAGGCTTCGCGTCAATGCTGGCTGCGGTACTGCCCTCATGGCTTCTCCAGTAGTACATCAGTCTGGGAACATGAACGATCTTTTCCGCTCTGTCGGTCAGACGCAGGATCATATCGTGATCCTGGGCACCGTCAAATGCGGTGCGGAACAGTTCCTCTCCCTCTAACAGTTTTCGGGAAAAAACGCTGAAATGGCAGATATAATTATTCGCCCGCAGATTGTCCGGTGCATAGTCCGGCTTAAAATGCATGGTCAGCATTTTATTAATATCATTTTCCTTGAAAGTGGTCTCATCACAATAAAGATAATCCGCACCCTGCTCATTGATCTCCTTCACATACGCATACAGTACGGAAGGATGTAAAATATCATCCTGGTCAAACAGGCCGATATAATCTCCGGTAGCCAGCTTGTAGCATTCGTTGGTGTTATAGGAGATACCGCCGTTATGATCCAGGTGCTTATAGACGATACGACCATTCGCCTTCGCCGCGTACTCCCTGCAGAGTTCCTCGATATAGGAATGCTCCGCGTCGGAACCGTCCGCCAGACACAGTTCCCAGTTGGGATACGTCTGATTCATGACGCAGTCCAGCATCTGGATCTGGAATTCTCTTTTATTGTTCCACAGCGGAACCAGAATGCTGATCTTCGGCATATAAGGGAATATCGTCTCTTCTTCCTTTTTCCGCTGCTCCGCATCAGGAAAGCTTCCGGTTCCGTAGGACTCCATCAGGCTCTTCTGGCGACTCTTGTTGCGGATCTTACGCAGGATATCCTTCGGTCCGCCACAATGGGACAAGCGATCCCTCTGTCTCTGTGCGAAATGGATCAGACTTCTCGCCGGACCCGTGGCTTTCCAGAATTTATTCTTTTTGATCCGGTCCAGTTTGAACTGCAAGTCCTCTTTTTCCGATTCCAGCACTACGATCTTGTCTGCCAGATCCGCACATTTTTCGTGCTCCCTCTCGTAGGCTTCTTGATAATTGATCTCAGACATGTTTTTCCTCCGTCAAATATTTTCCCGTTGTATTCCACAGTTTCAGCTTACTGATCCGATGGACCGCAAGAACGGCGATTCCATAATTTCCCGGAGGCAGCTGCCCTGTTTTCCGTTTCACACAGAAACCTCCCAGCGCCACATTTTTCTGGTCCGGAAGATTCTCCTCCAGTTCCTGCCGATATACAGGTAAAATCTTCATGGACCATACCTTCCGGTCCGCCTCCCGCTGTCCCTGCGTATCTTCGGGAAGCAATACTAAAAGTTTATCATAACATGCGTTATCATCTCCCAGGATCACACTGTATCCCTGGATCCGCTCCGGCCCTGCAGTCTCCACCCGCGCCATCAGGCAGTCATCCTGTCTTGCATTTTCCAGAAGCTCCTGCCAGCTCTCACATCTCCATGCCGGCTCCTGTAAAATATTCCGATCCGTAAGATATGCCGGAACCACACGGCTGTCCAGTCCTTCCCGGTTCAGTCCCATAGGGTAAAAAGGATCCACTCCGCGGAACTGAGGATGCATCTGGTAAAGCAGTTCTCTCTCTTCCGTCAGGCGTCGCATTTTCTCGGGACTTTCGTCGCTTCCGCGGCTCAGGGATTCATGATGATATGCAAAACAGTCATTCAGCACCACATTGTAATATCCCATTTCCACCAGACGAAATCCCAGATCCACATCATTATAGGCCACCCGCAGTGCCTCCCGGAATCCACCCGTCTCCCGGAATACCTCTGTCCTTATCAGCAGACAGGCACCCGTCACTGCCACGCAATTCAGATCAAAGCGATTTCTGCCAAAATAATAAGACTTATCGTCTTCCATGAACTGGAGCTTATGCACCGGCCCCACCGGCAGATTGACAATACCGTCGTGTTGTATTTTCACGGAATCCGGATAATACAGCTTTAGTCCCACGCTTCCCACATAAGGCTGCATAGCGCGGATCACCATTTTGTCCAGCCAGTCATTGCCGCACACTTCTATATCATCATTTAAAAACAGCAAAAACTTTCCTTCCGCCAGTTCAGCTCCCCGGTTGCACATCGCTGAAAAATTAAATTCCGCCGGTTCATAAATATAACGGACAGGGACACCGCTTTCCCGGATCCGTCCGATCAGTTCTTCCGTTTTTTGCTTATTTTCCGCACTGCTTCCGTTATCCACCAGCAAAATTTCAACAGGGATCCTGCCCTCAGACCTTCTCGTCAGGGAACGCAGGCACTTCTCCAGTACCTCCGGATTATCTTTGGAGGGAATGATCACCGAGACTTTAAGCTCTCCTGCGAATAACTCTTTGGCACCTTCCGCCGCCCTGGAAGCCAGTTCCACCGCCAGCTGCGGTGACTCCTTTGTCAGCTGGTAATTTTCCCAGGGAGTGCACTCCCGGCTGTCCCGGTCTGCACGTACATCCGGTCCCTGGATTCCTATTCCGTCTGCAGAAAAAGTTCCATGGAACAACACGTTTTCCATATGACCGACGGAATGACAATCTCTCTCGAACCCTCCGGCTCCCAAAAACAGGCGATCCATCAGCGGACGGATCTCTCCGGCATCTGTAAAAATAATTTCCTTTCCGGTGCTCTCGTTCTCTGTCACGACCGGATTTTCTCCCATTCTCTGCAGCAGACTGCTCCGTACCGCAACGACACTTCCCACATAGAAAAAGGCTCTGTACAGATCCGGTGACCAACAGGGTTTGTACCAGGGAATGCAACGCTCTCCCTTCTCATTCATCAGGTCTTCATCACCGTAGACGATTTCTGCTTCCGGATGCTTTGTAAAATAAGCGTTGATCCGCTCTGTCGCATTATCTGCCAGTCGTCCCGCCGCCTGTCGGAAAATGACGAATTCCACAAGTCCCGCAATTTCCCGGGGTTCCGCGCTTTCCCGGTCCTGCTCCGCTGCCCACTGTTCATAGGTGACCTTAAGCTGCGCCAGTTCTTTTTCGTATTTTTTATCCTGCTGTGCGATCAGCACCTGCTTCACCGCTGTCCGAATACCCAAGCTGCCGCTCCCTTCTTCTCCACTCCCATCATATCTTTTGCCATTGCCTGAGGGATCTGTACGATCTCCATTTTCACAGACAACGTATTCTCCGCCTGCCGGTTCAGCACATCTGCCCGGATCGTCATATTGGGATCCTCCGTGGCAAATATCACGCTGGGATGGTCCGCTCCCTCTTCGGATTTCAGGATTTTTCCGTTGGTAGTGAACACTTTCTTATCCTGCAGAGGAACCGGCTGTCCGTTCATGGACAGTTCCCGAATCTTACAGATGCAGGAACACATTGCCGGATCCAGCCGCAGATAATGTACGTTACCGTCGAATTTCACGGTAAACTCTGCCTCTTTTTCCGCAACATAGACATTTTCCGGGAAATAAGAATTTTCTTCGGAAAATCCCTGTCCCTTGTCTTCATAGATCTGTACCCGCAGTTCTCCTTCCGACTGGCGAAAACGCCCGATCCATTCGGTGGGTTTATAGATTTCGCCGCCTAAGAGATTCCGGATCTCACCCATGGACAATTTCTGTCCGGTGACATATTTCTGGAATTCCCGCTCCTGCTCTCTGTACTGTCTTGCCTCATTTTCCGTGATGTCCAGACGATCTAAGATCCGGTCCAGTTCCAACGCATTGCGTCTTTCATTCTCCAGAACATAACAGTAAATTGCCCGGAACGCCAGTGCTTTCGTATCTATGACACGGTCAAAGGTCCACTCGTAATCGATCAGCGTCCAGTGATCCCCGTCCACCAGAATATTGGCAAAGATCAGGTCAAAATCCGCTACCGGAACTTCTTCCCCGAATCCTACCCTCTCCAGATACTCCGCAAACAGGCTGTGGAATCCTTCGATATCCTGTCTGTCCAAACATTCATCCATCAGTTCCGACAACGGTCTGCCCGATACGAATTCAAATTCCGCATAAGGGATGCCGTCCTCTTCTCCCGGATGACAGACATTAACGTCCAGCCGGCTTCCGGCATAACGTCCTTTTAATTTTTCATACGCTTCCGCCATGTGACGCACATGCGCCTCGGCTTCTTTGGTCAGCGGATATTTCCGCACGATCCGATTCCCCCGGTCATCCCGCAGGATCTCCGTACGGATGCGGAAGCTTTCCGCACGGTCATTGGAATATCTGACATATTTCAGGTCCAGAGGCTTGCCGATCACTGCCAGATAAGAATTGGAAAATACAGGAAAAAGCCCCTCTTCCACGATTCCGTCAAAAGCACTTTTTTCATCGAATAACAACATTCTGTCACGGTCGAAATTCCGCAGATTATTGGACAGTTCTCCCCGTCCCGGAAGATACGCATCGGAATAGACCGTGGTCATAAATTTATAGTCGGGATACGGATAATAGAAGCTCCGCTCTCCCACACCGCAGGCATCGAAGATCTTCTCCAGTTTTTTCCGGGAAAAAGTACGCACGACGCCGCCGTTCGGATAATTTTCAATTCCGGAAAACCAGTCTCCCAGGTGATCTTCCTTGCAGCCCGCAAAATATTTCAGTCCGTATTTGTTCTCAATAGCGATAACGATTCGTCCACCCGATGCCAGATGCTTTTGCAGAATTTTCAGAAAATCTTCATAAGGTGTGCTGCCGCCTATGTAAGCCTGGCCGTACTCGAAGACACCAATGAGGCAGATATAGTCATAATCTGCGGGCAGATTCGGTTCCACGTCGGTAAAATTGCCTATGTGGATCGTCACATTTTCACTTTCACTGTGCCGGTACGCATTGATCAGGCTGCGCTTTTTTGAGAGATCCACGCAGGTCACCGATCCGGCTTTCCGGGACAGGGCTCCTGTAATGGCTCCGCAGCCGCTGCCTACTTCCAGCACTTTGTCCGTCTTTTTGATCGGAAGAAAATCCACGATATTTTCCCGCAGAGCCGACAGATGATACAGGATCGGCCAGCTTTTTCTCTCTGCGATGATCCGGTCATATTCCACGGTACTGTATTTTTTTACAATCTCCAGAATCTCGTCTTCCACACTGCCGTCACAATAATAATCCTCTCCGGGATACTTATCCAGATTCAGTGTTACTTTGCCGATGGTCTCTGTCATTCTTTATTTCTCCTCCGCATCCCACACTTTCGTGTTGGAATCCATATCATAATAGCCTACGGTATTTTTATCGGATACTACTGTAATATTCAGGGCATCATACAGTCTGTGATAGACCTCGAAGGTGTCCTGATTGTAGCCGGTCACTCCCAGAGACAGCAGATATTCTCCGCCCTGCAGATTCATCTTCTGTGTAAAAGTCACATTTTTCACATCACCTGGTTCCACACTGTCTAAGAACGCCTTCTCGATCATGGTATTGGTACCGGTGATCTCCACACCGATGACATTTTTCACGGAAAATGCAAAAATCGGTGCCGGTATAGGATCCATAAACCGGACCTTCATATGGATGGTAAACATTGTCCCCTTCAGAATGGCATTGGTAGGCACACCCCTGTCATCCGTAATGTAAAATTCTTCGATCTGTGCCTGCTTTGTACCGTATTCCAGGGCATTGGGATTCTGTCCCTTCGCCTCCGCGGAAGCCTCAGCAGCATCTTTGGCTGCGCCATCCGCCTTTTTCGCAGCAGCTCTCTGCAGATCTTCATCATCTAAGAGATTCTCCGATTCCTCACCGGCATTTTCGGATTCATCGTACTGTCCCACCAGTACCCGTTTATAAGTATCGATCATGGCCTTGGGGCTGCCTTCTCCCAGAATATTTCCCTGGTTCAGCAGATAGACGCGGTCGCAATATTTACTGATACTGCTCAGATCGTGACTGACGAAGACGATCGTCTTGCCCATTTTCTTGAATTCTTCGAATTTATGATAACATTTTGCCTGGAAAAATACATCACCGACGCTCAGAGCCTCATCTACGATCAGGATCTCCGGCTCGATATTGATCGCCACTGCAAACGCCAGGCGGACGAACATACCGCTGGAATAGGTCTTTACCGGCTGATAGACATAATCTCCGATATCCGCAAAGCTTAAGATCTCCGGCAGCTTTGCCTCGATCTCTTTTTCGGAAAATCCCATCATGGTACCATTCAGATAGACATTCTCGATACCGTTGTATTCCATATTGAAGCCGGCACCCAGCTCCAGCAGAGCGGAGATACGCCCGTTGACCAGCACCCGTCCGGAAGTCGGATTCAATACTCCGGTGATGATCTTCAGGATGGTGGACTTACCGGAACCGTTGGTACCGATGATTCCCACGGTTTCCCCCTGATAGATCTTCATACTCACGCCTTTCAGGGCATAGTGGAGCTTATGTTTGGTCTTTTTACCGAATCCAAAAGCTTCCTTCAGACGGTCCGAAGGTTTATCATATAATTTATAGATTTTCTGGACATTATCAACTTCAATTGCCAGTTTTCTCTTATCCTGCATAATGTCTTAATCCTTTTCTTTCAGTGTTACACTGTCTTTATGGTACCACATGGCCAGAGAACGGTTGGCCTCATTGTCCGCATCCTCGGAAATTTCTCCCATGCACAAAAACCACGGGCGGAACTGATAGGCCGGCAGCTGCACATCTTTTTCCGGTCCGGACAGAATTGCCACCCGTTCCAGATATTCCTGATGAAAATTATAAGCCTCCCCGGTGTGTACATAATAATACGCTCCATAGGACGAATAATGTCCCGCCTGATTGGGAGATGCCCGGAAGATCACAAGGCATGCCACACCGATCAGCACATAAAACCACCAGGCTGCTGCATCGCTTCGTATGGCCCACTTCTGTATCGTCAATTGCCCGGTTGTCTGCTCCGCTCTTTTCTCCAGTAACTGTCGCAGCCACCCGATCCAGTAGATCTCATTCAGAAATAAAAGCAGCAGATAGGTGATTTTTACCGCATTCAACGTTCTGGACAGCCCGGCATGCCCCAGGGAATAAAGACTCGGTGTATATCCTGTAGCATACAGACAGAAGGACCATACCAAGACAATTCCGGGATAACGAAACCGGTAATCCGTCCCCTTCACCGCCTGCCAGATCATGGGTACCAGCAATAGCATCACCGTCAGTACTACCAGACCGGTATACTCTGGAATGTGTTTCACGGCTTCCAAAAATGATCTGCCGATGGACTCTAACGGTCCATAGCCCCAGCCCACATAACTGCGGGCACGTACGGAATTTCCCGGAGCCGCCACATTCAGGCCGAAGCCTATGATATACACTAGTGTAGACGGCAACAGCCACAGCCCCGTCCTGCGCCGTTCCACTACCACGCTGACCAGAAGGATGGTCAGAAGACACAATAATCCCTGCAATGCCGTGACGAAATTGCTTCCCGCCGTAATCATGGCAAGCAGAACCGATGCAGTGAATAACAGACCTTTCGCGGTTCTGCCCTCTGCTCTCTCCAGGCAGATGGCCACAGACAAAAACAAAAGTCCGAAGCCATGCATTCCCACATAGTGGATCCCGCCGTTATACCAGTAGAAGCCGCTCTGCGCGGAATAGATAAACATAAATTCCGCTATGGTGATCACTGCCTGAATTGCCAGGCTGCTCCATTTCTCCATTCGGAAGACTTTCCGCAGGATCACGTGGGTAAACACCATGCTTCCCGCCAAAAGCAGTAACAGAATGAACACCGGTCCTAAAAAATAATACTGTTCTCCCCAGACAGCCGGCATCAGTGTCATGAAAAAAATAGAAGAATACGTTCCCTGCCATGCATACCACTGGGTTCTGGAACAATCCAGTGCACCGGAGATTGCCGCCCATTTCGACTGCTCCTGCTCTATGGCAGCTCTGGCAAATCTTCCAAAGTTATAGTCGTCATAATAAGGAACCGCATAAATCGTCAGTCGAAACAGTGGGATCAGTGCTAACAACAGCAGTCCGCAACAGCCCACTGCCAGCAGTACCCTGCCCGGCTTCCATAACAATATTTTTCTTAACTTTTCAAGAGCACCCTTCAATTACTTTCACCCTTTCTGTTTCCCCCACAACAGTTCCGTAATGCAGTACCTCCCCACAAGGTTCTTCATTTATAAAAGCTTTTTGCCATGCTCTGTTTATTTTTACAATATGTTTTCTCCGTTCCTCGAATTCTCGGAATGGTAACAGTCCTTCGTATTACAATACATCTGCGAAATGCACTTTCAGTCTCTTAAAGATCACAGCACCCAGTCCGAACAATACCACTGTCACGATCCAGAAATACATCGTGGAGAAGAAATCCCGGAAAAACCATTCTTTCTCGTAGATCGCACTGCGATAGCCATTCACGATATAGACCAGCGGATTCAGCTTCAGGATCATGATCCACTTCGGAGACAGCGCCTCCAGATTCCATAAAATAGGGGTCGCCCACATGCCGATCTGCAGTCCGATGCTGATGATCTGGGACAGATCCCGGAAAAATACCACTACCGCGCAGGTCGTATAACTCAGTGCCAGCACAAATATAAACAGGCAGAAGCTGTAGTACACAATCTGTATCGTATATATGGTCGGATAATAGCCGTAGATAGCTGCCACGATCAGCAGGAGACATACGAAAAATACATGGATAAAAGTAGCCGCAATAATCTTGATGATCGGCAGGATGCTGATCTTAAATACTACTTTTTTCACCAGATAGTTGTACTCTAAGAGTGCATTGGTGCCGTTGTTCAGTGCCTCACTGAAGTAGAACCAGGGAACCAGTCCTGCTGTCAGGAAAAGTACAAAAGGCACTTCCACGCCCTCCCGCAGGGGTGTGCTGGTATTTCCCATGATCTTGTCGAAGACGATGTAATACATCGCCACGGTTACCACCGGCTGCGCCATCGCCCAGACCGCGCCCAGGTAAGAACCCGCATATCTCTTTTTAAAATCATTTTTCGCCAGCTTCCAGATCAGATGTCTATTCTGGAATAACTCTACCGGCAGTCCGGTAAATTTATCGTACCAGTGGATAAACGCAAAGCATGCCGCCGCAATGACAACGCAGGAGATGATCTTTTTCGCCAGCTCCTGACTCTGATCCACAGCAGGTCCCGGATTCTTATGGAACACGATGAGCAGAGCCATGATCACTGCCGCTGTCACGAACAGGGCAATACCTGTTTTCTTACTGATTTTCACACTTTTTTTCATGCTCTTTTTCCTTCATGTACTGTTCCAGAGTGCCCCACTTGGTATCCTTCTCGGATAATGTCAGTTCCATACCTTCGGGGATGGGCCATTCCACACCGATATCCGGCGTGTTATATGCAATACCGCCCTCATCATCCGGATGATAAAAATCGGTACATTTGTAGCAGAACTCTGCGTAATCGGACAGTACCAGAAATCCATGCGCGAAATTTTTCGGAATAAAGAACTGCTTCTTGTTCTCCTCAGACAAAAGTACACCATACCACTGCCCGAAAGTTTTGGAGCCTTCCCGCAGATCCACAGCCACATCATAGACTTCTCCGCGGATCACACGTACCAGCTTGTCCTGCGGAAAATGCTTCTGAAAATGAAGTCCTCTGAGAACTCCTTTTTTAGAAGCAGACTGATTATCCTGTACAAACACTTCCGGGATTCCCGCTGCTTTAAGATCATTGTAATTATAAGTCTCCATGAAATACCCTCTGGCATCACCGAATACCGTGGGGGTAATGATCTTCAATCCTTCGATTTCACATGTTTCTACTGTTATCTTGCCCATTTATTTCATCCTCACTCTTTCTTATTTTCATTCATAGGTGATATTTATATCGACTCTGCCTTCGATACCGTCCACTTTTCCCTTGGAGGTATACTGCCAGGTCTTGTAATATCCCTGATATAACGGCACACTGCGGTACTCCGCAAGCCAGATATGATAATTCTCCAGTCTGGCGGTCTGCAGATTATTGTTGTACCAGTTGCGGCTGGCATAGACGCCTGCTGTATATCCGGCATTTTCTACCGTCCGGCAAAAAGCCTCACATACCAGGGTTCTGGTCTCCGCATTCAGTCCGTCCGCCCGGCCGTTTCCTCCGGCACCCTCCGTATCAATAAATACAGGATAGGTCAGTTGGAAATCACGGATCAGCTCCAGCACGGCAGAAGCCTCTTCCACCGCCTCTTTCTCATCTGTAGCCTGGGTAAAAAAGTACACGCCCACCGGAATTCCGGCGGCGGCTGCACCCTTCATGTTGGCGACAAACTGTGGATCCTCCACCAGACTTCCCGTAACCGAACCGCGGTAGCCCGCACGAACGATGGCAAACTGCACTCCGGCATTTTTCACCTTATCCCAGTCGATAATGCCGTTCCACTTGGACACATCGATGCCGACCTTCGCATTGCCGGATGTAGCCTGCAGCTTTTGGATCTCGGTCTTGTCCGCATCTGCCAAAGCTCCTGCCACAGCACTGTCCTCGGCATCCGCATCGACTTCATCCTCTGTCTTGATCAACAGAGAAATATCATCAATGGCCAGATATTCCACTTTTTCTTTTACATGCACTTTGGTCTCGGTGATGGGAACTTTATATCCTTCGATGGGTAACAGTTCCATATAATAATCGCCGGAATCCAGATCAGCAATGTAGATCACGCCGTCCTGATCCAGATCCTTGTAATCTCCCAGACCGTCCACCCGGACATAGAAACTCTCTCCGGTCACCGGTACACCTTCATTGTCCACGATCTGGATACGCAGATCCTTTTCCACGGAAGTCGCCACCAGTGACAGGCGGTGGCTGTTATCTTTCGCCGCCTCCAGGATCGGATTCACATCCGGATCAAAAAAAGTATTATCTTTTAAAAAGGCTTTCAGGTCGTTGCCGATCCTGCCATCCGCTTCCGCGGTGTCCGTCTCCCCGGTGCCCTCCGGCACGGGATCCACTGCTTCGCCGTCACCTGCATTCTGCGCTCCGGACACCACCGTGTTCTGGCCGGATGTGGGGGACAGTTGTTCCCTGTTCACATACATTACCGCCAGTGCCACCAGCAGAATCACCGCCATGGAGGCCAGGATCCCCATTTTCCGCAGCTTAGAGTCCATTTGCTACCTCTACCAGATATTTACCGTAATTCGTCTTCAGCAGCGGCTCTGCCAGTGCCAGCAGCTGCTCTTTATCAATAAATCCACGTTTGAAAGCGATCTCCTCGATACAGGAAATATACAATCCCTGTCTCTTCTGGAACGCTGCCACGAAATCTGCCGCATCCAGAAGTGCATCGTGATTGCCGGTATCCAGCCATGCGAATCCACGACCCAGAGTCTCTACCTGCAGGGTTCCTCTGTTCAGGTACTCGTTATTAATACTGGTGATCTCAATCTCACCTCTTGCGGAGGGCTTTACGTTCTTCGCAATCTCCACTACATCGTTATCATAGAAATACAGTCCGGGAACTGCATAATTGCTCTTGGGATGCTCCGGCTTCTCCTCGATAGAAAGTGCCTTGCCGTTCTCATCGAACTCCACTACGCCGTATTCTCTGGGATCGCGCACATAATAACCGAAGATGGTCGCGCCTTTTTCTCTGGCGGCTACTTTACGAAGCACTGCCGAAAAGCTCTGCCCGTAGAAAATATTATCTCCCAGTACCAGTGCCACTCTGTCGTTACCGATGAATTCCGCTCCGATGATAAAAGCATCCGCGAGGCCACGGGGTTTGTCCTGCACCGCATACTCGAGACGCATGCCCAACTGACTGCCATCTCCCAATAACTCTTTGAATACCGGAAGATCTCTCGGGGTGGAAATGATCAGCACCTCTCTGATATCTGCCAGCATCAGGGTTGACAGGGGATAATAGATCATCGGTTTATCGTACACCGGCATGATCTGCTTGGATATTGCTTTTGTCAGGGGATAAAGTCTGGTTCCGGAACCTCCCGCCAGTATAATTCCTTTCATAAAAACCTCCTTAAAATACTTGTTTTTTAACACACCGAATGGGAACGACGTTCATCGTTCCCATTTAGCAGATATTCTTTACTTTTCCTCATACATTTCATTGTAGTATTTCTGGTAATCGCCACTGGTCACATTGTTCATCCAGTCTTCATGCTCGAAGTACCAGGCGATGGTCTTGCGGATGCCTTCCTTGAACATGGTCTCGGGATACCAGCCGATCTCTGCCTTGATCTTGTCCGGCGCGATCGCATATCTTCTGTCATGTCCCTTACGGTCTTCCACGTAAGTGATCAGATCGTTGTTGATATGTGCCTTGCGGGGATCGGAATCGGGAAGCATCTCCTGTAAGGTCTCGATGATAATATGGATGATCTCGATGTTCTGCTTCTCGTTGTGTCCGCCGATATTGTAAGTCTGGAACAGTCTTCCCTGCTCCTGTACCATGTCGATGGCCTTCGCATGATCCTCTACATACAGCCAGTCGCGGACATTTTTGCCGTCTCCGTATACCGGAAGCTTCTTGCCGTGAAGGGCATTGTTGATGATCAGAGGGATCAGCTTCTCGGGGAACTGGAAAGGACCGTAATTGTTGGAGCAGTTGGTGATATTGGCAGGGAAATGATAGGTATCCATGTATGCCTTCACCAGCATGTCCGAGCTTGCCTTACTTGCAGAGTAAGGACTGTGGGGATCGTAAGGCGTGGTCTCATAGAAGAAAGCATTGTCATCATCGGGAAGAGATCCGTAGACCTCATCCGTAGATACATGCAGGAACTTTTTGCCCTCCTTGAAGCTGCCGTCCGGAAGCTCCCAGGCTGCCTTGGCACAGTTTAACATCACTGCGGTACCCAGCACGTTGGTCTGTACGAAGATCTCCGGGTTACGGATACTTCTGTCTACATGGCTTTCGGCTGCGAAATGTACCACGCGGTCAATATCGTTCTCCGCGAAAATTTTGCCGATGGCTTCCTTGTCGCAGATATTTGCCTTCACGAAAGTGTAATTGTCACGCTTCTCCACATCCTTGAGATTCTCCAGGTTTCCCGCATAGGTCAGGGCATCCACATTAATGATACGGATCTCGTTATCGTATTTTTTGAACATGTAATGAATGTAGTTGGAACCGATAAAACCGGCACCGCCTGTTACCAGATAAGTCCTCATTTTCTCTCCGTTCTGCGCAGGTGTGCGCATTATGCTATAGATAGTGATATTCTACCATAAAATGGGGTGGATAGCAACACGGGCTATCGTCCTGCCTGCGAGCAGTCTCACCGGCTGTTCATTGTAAATATTAACACGGCTTCTCCGCACTTCGTGCTCTCGAATCCGTGACACCCATTCGCATTCCGGACTATCGTCCTACTTGCCACGGGTATTAACACGGCTTCTCCGCACTTCGTGCTCTCGAATCCGTAACACACATTCGCATTCCGGACTATCGTCCTACTTGCTCATGTGTGTTTGATTTGCTAATAAAGCACCAGACCTGCCTGCAAGCAGTCGGTCTGGGCTTTATTGCAAATCTTAATATCCCAGGTAGCTGATATTTAAATCGACTTTGCCGCTGATACCGCTGACTTTTCCGTCGGATCTGTACTGCCACAGATCATATCTGCCGGTATAGGTCGGGGTCTTGGCATACTGTGCCAGCCAGATCTTATAACCGCTCAGAGCACCTGCATCCATCTTGGATGTCAGCCATGTTTTGTTGGCATAGACACCGGGAGTATATCCTGCATTCTTGATCGTGTTGCAGAATGCCTTGCAGACTGCGGTTCTGGTAGCGGAATCGATGGCATCGCCTCTTCCGCCGCTGCCTTCCACATCCAGGAATACCGGATAAGAAATCTTATATCCGCTGATGCGGTCCAGTACCATGGATGCTTCCTGTACTGCTTCTACCTCATCCACTGCCTGTGTGAAGAAGTATACACCTACCTTAAGACCAGCTGCCGTAGCTCCCTTGATATTGGTCTTGAACTTGGGATCCTCGATCAATGCTCCCTGGGATGATCCACGGTATCCCACACGAATGATCACATAATTCACTCCGGAATTCTTAACCGCATTCCAGTCAATGCTGCCGTTCCACTTGGACACATCAATGCCCATAGTACCTGATCCCACTACCAGGGAACCGTCACTTGCGAAGTTATATTTTGCACCCTGGATGACCTGCTCACCGGTCACCTTGCTGCCGTCTGCCTTGAAGAAATATACCTTACCGTCTAACGTCTGCCAGCCGGTATATCTGGCCTCCTCCATGAGGAAAAACTTTGTGGCAGTGTAATAATCCGCATAAGCTGCCGCCCGGTATTGGTTGTCACCGATGGATACATACAGCTGTCTGCCGCTGGTATCCTTTAACGGTGTTTTGGTATCCTCTCTGGGATTCACATCGCCCGCTACCGTAACTGTAAAGGTGGCTTTTGCTTCCGCGCTGCCCTCCTTATATGTGACAGTGATGGTTGCGGTTCCTTTTTTCACACCGGTAACAGTGATCGTTTTGCCACTTACAGCTACCGTGGCAATATTCTTATCTCCGGAATCTGCCGTTATGGTTCCGCTTCCGCTGACAGAGGCTGTTACAGCAGCCGTAGATTTCGGATAAACGGTTACAGCTGTCTTATCCAAAGTGATCTTGATTCCACCCGTGACCTTCACTGCCAGATCCAGTGTCTTAATCTCAGTTCCCATCGTTACGGTGACTGTGATCTTCGCATCACCGGCTGCTACACCTTTCACTGTGATCTTACCGTTTGCATCTACCGCCGCGGTGGCTGCTTTATCATTGGAGTTTGCAGTAATCTTATAAGTTGCACCTGTGAAATTTGTAACTTTAACCTGTGCTGTTGCTTCTTTTCCTGCTTCTACGTTCAGGGATGCCGGTTCCAAAACAGCGGTCGGCTTTTTGGCTTCCGTAACGGTAACTTCCCAGGTATAGGTCTTCTGCGTGCTTCCTACCTGTGCATTTGCTGTCGGAAGGATGCCGCCTCCCATGGACTGCGCAGCCGCCTGCGACTCACCTGAGGAGCCACCTTCCCCTGTTCCTCCTGTAGGTGTACCGGGCGTTTCTGCCGGAGCCGGTGTTGTCGGGGTCGTCTCCGGTGTTGTTGGGGTCGTCTCCGGTGTTATTGGGGTTGTCTCCGGTGTCGGTGTAGGCGTCGGTGTAGGTGTAGGCGTCGGTGTAGGTGTAGGCGTCGGCGTAGGAGTCGGTGTAGCACTGCCAGCCTCCGTATACGTACATGTGATCGTTACAGGTCCACCTGCCTTCACGCCGGTAATCACACCATTATTTACACTGGCAACCCCTGCATTATCGCTGCTCCAGCTAACAACCGTGGCTCCTGCCGGCGGATTCAGCTGCTTGGTCTCTCCTACCGTGATACTGATCTTTTCATTTGCTATGCGCAGGAATCTTCCGCTGTAAGCCGTCTGTTTTTCCGGATTTACCACGGTATCCTTTGACACCTCTCTATAGCTAGGCGGTAACTTCTTACTTTCTACCCACTGCACGGTATCTTCCAGAATAGACTCCACCACAGTATCATTTTTCATGGTGTCCTCTTTTGCCGCATTGACCTCGGATTCCTTCTTGATCTCGTTTGCCACATCGACCTTTTTATAAGCGATATCCTTTCTGACTTCTACCTTCTGGGTACCGGTAGGCAGTGTATAATCCTTATATTTTTCATCGGTCAGGGTATTTACCGCTACCGTATAGTTGCCGGGGGTAATGCCCTTCTTGTAGATAATACCGTCCATGTCATCATCGGTCCAGGTATCAGATTTACCTTTGGGATCCGTGATCGTCACGCTGAAAGGTACATTGGAGATCAGTTTACCGCTCTTTTTATTGGTAAATTTGATCTTTAGATCCTTCTGCACGGAGACCAGTTCCAGTTCAACGGTACCACCGTTGGTATACTCGGCCTCATCATATTCTTTTTGTTCCTCATTCTCATCATCGACTGCATTGGCTGCTGCGATCTTCGCAAGCTTTGCATCTGCCACTGCCAGCATACCCTGCTCACCGATCATCCGGATGCCGTCCAGTTGGCTGCCCACACTGACGAACTCCGATACCTGATGATCCACCATACGTGCGCTGGCATATACACTGCCTGTCACAATGGCCAAGATCAGCACTGCCACACCGGTTGCCGTCATAATGCGGTCCATGGTACTCATGTTCAGGAATTTGGTCCAGATAGCAGCTATTTTATTGCCACCCTGCTTTTTACTCTTTTTCCCTTTACCGCCGCGAGCAGGTGCCATATCATCGTCGGCATAGTACTCTTCATCGTCGGCGTAATATTCTTCGCTGTCCTGGTCTCCGATATACTCCTCGTCGTCGGCATAGTACTCTTCGCCATCCTCTTCTCCGGTGTACTCCTCGTCGTCGGCATAGTACTCTCCGCCGTCCTCGTCTCCGGTGTACTCCTCATCGTCGGCATAGTACTCTTCGCCGTCCTCGTCTCCGGTGTACTTCTCGTCGTCGGCATAGTACTCTTCGCCGCCCTCTTCTCCGGTGTACTCCTCATCGTCGGCATAGTACTCTCCGCCGTCCTCGTCTCCGGTGTACTCCTCGTCGTCGGCATAGTACTCTTCGCCGTCCTCTTCTCCGGTGTACTCCTCATCGTCGGCGTAGTACTCTTCGCCGTCCTCTTCTCCGGTGTACTCCTCATCGGCATAGTACTCTTCGCCGTCCTGCTCTTCATCCCAATCGTAACCATCCTGTACGTCTTCTTCCCAGTTACGGTCCGGACGTTTTGTATGGTTAAATAATTTTTTCATTTTATCTATCCCTTCTGCTCATAATTCTTCAATGTACTTCAGTGTAACAATTCCGTAACATTATAACATTCTATTTCCGCCGCTTCAAGCTGTTCGTCCATTTCTTCAGAATTTCTTAAATCTTTCTAATATTGTGGACTTTCTTTCCGTATAATAGTAAAATCAGAATAACTCTTTTTACCACTTAAAAACAGATACTTGAAACGGAGAGATGGAATGAAACGAGACGAACACGTGAATGACATACCTGATATTGAGATTGTAGACCTGGAAAATGAAACTGTGCAAGACACAGATTTTGGAAAATCCGATATTTCCGATGATTTCGAAGGAAATCCGGATGATGAATATGAAGAAAATGACCGGGAAGAGGAGGAAGAGGAACATCCCGCTCCTAAGGGTATCCGGCGTTTTCTGAATCTTCATGTCCTTTTTGCTCTGGTATTGCTTGTAGTGGTAGGCCTGCTGGGTTATCGCATTACGCATTGGGGACAGCGGGTAAGCCAGTCAGATATTTTCAAGGACGGACAGGGATCCTATGATGACAGCTGGGATTCTATCCTCCCTCTGACCGATGAAAATGGTAAAATGATAGTAAACGATGCTTCTAATATTGTCGTGTTCGGAAATGCACCCTTTGCCGATGACCGCGGTTCTTCCGACAATCTGGCCAGCCTGATTGCCAAGGAAACCGGTGCTACCGTATACAACTGTTCCATCAGCGGAAGTTATCTGGCCGCGCAACACACCAATTTTGATTCCACCCTTGCCCCTATGGATGCTTACTGTCTGTATTGGCTGGTGAATCTGGCTGCCGGAGTTCCCCTGGACGGCTATTACAATGATGCTGCAGAAGCTTTGGGTGACAAGACTCCACCCGAAGCGGAAGAAGTCGTAAACACTCTAAAAACTTTGGATTTCAACACCATTGGTACCGTGGCGATCATGTATGATGCCACCGATTATCTGATGGGAAATGCTATGTATAATGATGACAATCCTACGGATCCTACGCAGTTCACCGGCAATCTGGAGGCAAGCCTCGAAGTCCTGCAGCGTCTGTATCCGCAGATCCGTATTATTGTAATGTCTCCTACTTACGCATATGCAATAGATGAGGATGGCAATTATGTAAGTTCGGATATCTATATTTATAATGGTCGCGATGTTTTATCCACTTATGTGATCAAAGAATGTTATTCCTCCAACCTTCACAGTGTTTCCTTCATGGATAACCTGTACGGAAGCATCACAGAAGATAATGCCAAGGAATACCTGACCGATAACCTGCACCTGAACGTAAAAGGCCGAAAGCTCATTGCCAAACGCTTTGAATACTTCCTGAACTACTATTCCAAGGGTTACGCTTCACAGGAATAATAAATAGAATCATTGATCGCATACTTCTGCCACCCAGATGACTTTGCTGTCTTTTCCGGGTGGTATTTTTTTGCTTTGATGTTCCGGTCTTTACTGCCTGAAATCAGTTTTATGCTGCTGAAGCAGTAAAGTCCTATGTAGGAGCAGTATTGTAATTGCATTGTTAACGCAGGCTTGCCACCGGCTAGACGAACTCCTCCTGTGCCCTTCTTCTGCCTCAACGTGGGCACAGGTGACAGGAGCAAGCTTCTCTGTGCCCTTCTTCCGCCTCAGCGTAAATAGTTTATGGGTATGAGTTACTTATTTTGTTGCTGATACCCACGTTAGGGAAAGTTTGAGGGTATGCGAAGCTTGTTTGGCTTCTGATACCCACGCTGTGAAAAGTTTATGGGTATGAGAAGCTTGTTTTGTTGCTGATACCCACACTGAGAAAAGTTTGAGGGTATGCGAAGCTTGTTTGGCTTCTGATACCCACGCTGTGGATAGTTTGAGGGTATGCGAAGCTTATTCTATCGCAGATACCCAAATCGTGAAAAACGAAGGTATAACACGAAAGCTTTATATTCCAAAACGCAGAATTCCCGGAGTATGCGGTGACATGTCGAAGATGTTTGTCGGAGGATGTTGATATTTTCTAGAAAAGTGCTGAAAGACAGGGGGGAAAGCGGACACGATGTCCGCGTCAGCCGATTGTCGACATGGATGTCGACTGTAGGCGGCCCCGTCATGACGA
>ENA-UEQJ01000546-UEQJ01000546.1-human-gut-metagenome-genome-assembly--contig:-NODE-546-length-31438-cov-9.236950_pt1 | contig 31438 bp, 25 predicted proteins | sample MGYA00242937_ERZ507938 | MGnify/ENA primary metagenome ERZ507938 (study PRJEB26167, sample SAMN06115437) | human gut metagenome | host: Homo sapiens | place: China:Gansu | collected 2015-07-03 | study...
GCTTGTCGGTGGAGCTGGTAGACGGATTCGAACCCCCGACCTGCTGATTACAAATCAGCTGCTCTACCAGCTGAGCTATACCAGCATCTCAGCAACGAACAGGTTGTATATTACCAGACTTCAATTCGTTTGTCAACAGGGAATTTGAAAAAAGGAGGAATTTTGTTGTACGCAGGAAAAAGACACCATGATTCGGTGCACGCGGTCTGCTCACTCTGCGCGCAGGACATTTACGCGGGAGAAACGCTGTGGTACCGGAACGGCGTGACCGTCTGCGCGGACTGCTTTCCGCGCTTTGCGCGCGAAGCGCTCCGGTCGTTTGAATACATATCAGGGGAGGCGAGCACGCTATGACGCTGTATCAGATGTCGTTTGTCTACCGCGAGGACGCGCTGCGCTTCCGTATGCGCATCACGGTGCTGCGCGAGCAGGCCAAGGCCGCACCGACGAAGGAGGAGCGCGAGCGACTCAAGCGGCGTATCTTAGAGCTCCAGCAGCTTCAGCGCCAGTCGCGCGAGCTGGCCGAGCTGACGCGGCACTATTACGAAAGGGGCTATTACCGCAATGAAAAGTACACCTTATAGTATGCGCAACAATGAAGTTTACGGCGATATGACCGCCTGGATCGCCGTGCACGCGGGCGACAACGAGAGCGACCTCATGCGCCTCAAGCGCAATCTGCGCCTTGCCCGCGAGGAGGAGCTTACCGCCCGCCAGCGCGAGCTGCTGCGCCTGCGGTACGAGGAAAACATGACCGTCACGGAGATCGCCGCGGCCATCGGGCGGGACAAGTCCACGGTGTCGCGCACGCTCTCCCGCGCGCGGAGAAGGCTTTACAAGTGCCTCCGCTATGGGCTATAATCAAAAGGTGACAAGCGAATAAGACCCGCACGGGTACATAGAATAATGGCCAGTGCGGAGAAAAGTGAGGGCAAGAGCTATGCTGCACAAAGCGCTGCAAAACAAATGGGCGCGCGTCCTGATCGCGGTTTTCGCAACATTCCTCTACGCGCTGGGCGTGAACCTTTTCGTCGTACCGATGGGCCTCTACTCCGGCGGCGTAGTCGGATTGAGCCAGATCATCCGAACACTGCTCGCGCAGGCTGTCGAGCTGCCCGCGGGGGTGGACATCGCCGGTATTTTGTACTTTCTCATCAATATTCCGGTGCTGTATCTCGCGTGGCGCGACCTCGGGCGCGCGTTTTTGATCCGCACGCTGATCTGCGTGGGCGCGTCGTCGCTCTTTTTGAGCGTGATCCAGTCGCCCGCCGTGCCGATTTTGGACGATCCTCTCGCCTCGTGCCTCGTCGGCGGCATCCTGTGCGGCTTTGCCCTCGGCTTGGCTCTGACCTGCGGCTGCTCGACCGGAGGGCTCGACGTTGTCGGCCTGTGCCTCACAAAGCGCGGCAGCCGCTTCACCGTCGGACGTTTTTCGCTGGGCTTCAACATCGTGCTCTACGTCGCCTGCGCACTGCTCTTCGACATCCAGACGGCCATCTACTCCGTCATCTACACGGTGTTCTGCTCGCTCTTCATCGACCGCGGGCACCAGCAGAACATCAATGTGCAGGTGCTCATCTTCACAAGGGACGCAGACCCCGAGCTCCCGCGCAGCATCATGTCGCGCCTTGGCCGCGGCGTAACGTACTGGGAGGGCAAGGGCGCATATACGGAGAGCGACATGCGCGTGCTGTGCGTCTGCGTCTCGAAATTCGAGGCCGCGGAGCTGCAGGAGACCGTGCGTGAGCTCGATCCCCACGCCTTTTTCATCGTGCAGGAGGGCGTGCGCATCGACGGCAATTTTCTCAGAAAGATCTCGTAAATCCTTTCGGTTTTCCCGCGAAGACGCTTTGCGCAGCAGAGCGTCTTCTTTTTGTTTATTTAACTATTTTGAAAAATCATCCATGTTTTCTAAAACATTCAAGGATGTTTTATTGCGTTTTTCTATCAATCGTGATAGCATTACCTCAATCTTTTATTATGCCGCAGCAGTGTTCTTCCCCCGGAGACACGCGGCATGAAAAAGTCCCGCAGCGAATAAACAATCATCAAACCCCAATGAGATGTGGAGGGATCTTTTCATGTTTGACCAGTATTTTGAAAAATTTGATTTAGCCCCCGAGGTCACCGCAGCACTCAAAAAGTGCAAGTGCATCGCCTATGCCGAGACGAAGGAAGAACTCGAGGAGATGGCCTACGGCCCCACGCACACCTCCCGCTACGACGTGGTCTACCCCATCGAGGGCAATGGCACGGTCAAGGAAGCGGAGGTCGTGCGCTGCAAGAACGGCTGCGTCGTCAACTTCATGGAAGACTACATGCGCCGCCGCGACCCGAACAGTATGGCCATCGGCGACGATCTGCCCTCCGACAAGCCGCGCTTTAAGGACCGCTTCGGCTATGAGTTTTCGTCGCTCCGTCAGGAGACGCTCGACTGGCTCTCCACGCAGCAGGTCATCATGCTGCCGTTTTCCGCCGGTCCGCGCGGCCACGGCTATCCGAGCCTGATGATCTGTCCGCTCAATGCCGCGTTCTTCGCGCTGTCGCTGGCGAACATGCAGGGCTTTACGAGCATTGTCGATGTGCCTGAGCACTATAAGCCCCGCGCCATCATCTTCGTTGCGCCCCCGTTCCGTCACACGCACTTTGACGGCAAGCAGGTCGTCGTGCACAACCGCTCCAAGGAGATGCACGAGGTCTGGGCCTACAACCTCTATCCGGGCCCCAGCGCCAAGAAGGGCGTTTTCTCGCTGCTGCTCGACATCGGCGAGCAGGAGGGCTGGGTCTGCTGCCACACAAGCGCGGCCATGGTCGAGACGCCGTATGAGTGCGAGGTCGTGTTCATGCACGAGGGCGCGTCCGGCGGCGGCAAGAGCGAAATGCTCGAGGACTTCCACCGCGAAGAGGACGACCGCCTGCTCATCGGTACGCACACGGTCACGGGCGAAAAATATTACATGACGCTTGGCGAGAGCTGCAAGATCCACCCCATTGCCGATGATATGGCCTGCGCGCTCAAGAGCTTCCAGGATCCCGAGAGCGGCAAGCTGCGCATCCTCGATGCCGAGGACGGCTGGTTCCTGCGTATGGACGGCATGAATGCCTACGGTAACAGCCCCCTTTATGAGCGCATCTGCATCCATCCGAGCGAGCCGCTGGTCTTCTTCAATATGGACGGCGTCCCCGGTGCGACCTGCCTCATCTGGGAGCATGTGATCGAGTCGAACGGCAAGCCCTGCTCCAACCCGCGCGTCATCCTGCCGCGCAAGATGGTTGACAACATCGTGCCTGATACCGAGCCCGTCGAGGTCGACGTGCGCAGCTTCGGTGTGCGCATGCCGCCCTCTACTGCGAAAGACCCGAACTACGGCGTCATGGGCATGCTGCAGGTCGTGCCGCAGTCCATTGCCTGGCTGTGGAGACTTATCTCTCCACGCGGCTTCAAGAACCCGTCCATCGCCGATACGAACGCCGGCAGCGGCCTGAAGGCCGAGGGCGTCGGCTCCTACTGGCCGTTCGCCACGGGCCTTAAGGTCACGCAGGCGAATCTGCTGCTCGAGCAGATCATGTCTGCGCCTAAGACGACGAACGTGCTGATCCCGAACCAGCACATCGGCGCTTATCACGTGGGCTTCATGGGCGAGTGGCTCTCGCGCGAATACCTCGCGCGCCACAACGGTTTTGTGCGCGAAAAGCATCTGGTCCCCGCGCGCTGCCCGCTGTTCGGCTACGCGCTCGATGAAATGAAGCTCGACAGCCAGTTCATCCGTCAGACGTTCCTGCGCCCCGAGACGCAGTCCAAGCTCGGCAACGCGGGCTACGACGCCGGCGCCAAGATCCTGACCGACTTCTTCAAAGAGCAGCTCCAGCAGTTCGTTTCCGACGATCTCGACCCGCTGGGCCGCGAGATCATCGATTGCTGCCTGCATGACGGCACGCTGGACGATTATCTCCAGCTCACGCCGATGAAGCTGAAGTAATTTCAGAACTTTTTTCAGAAAATTTCCTCACCTGACGTGGGGAACGCGGGAAAGGGGGCTATTCTCTCACGTGAGAGAATGCTCCCTTTCTTCGCACAAGTGCGAGGGGGTATGCCGCCTGCGGGCGGCGGGGGCAAAGGGGGCATTCTCTTTCGCAAAAGAGAATGCCCCCTTTGGAACCCCAAGAGAAAGGCTTTTGGTTGGCAGTCTCGGGCTCGAATGACTTTTGCGCCTCCGGAATGAGAGTGCCTGCGCGCGGCGTTGCCACGTTGGGTGTTGCTATACGACTTGATGTGCTCCTATCATCCGCTGTTGCGCAGCCGTTGGCGGCTCTGCTGCCTTACGGATGCGGCACACCCCTTGCGGGTGCCGCTCTGCCCATCTTGTAGGAGTACGCAGTAATCTCCGTCTACCGAGGCACTACTCAATGCGGCGAGCGCAGCAATGCCGCTATTTCGCACGCAGTCTGCCGCCAGACAAACGTCACTCGCGCCTCACGACAGTAAGGCGCGGTTGCAAGCGGTCACGACTCGCAGGGGTTCATGGCGAAGCCATGTACACCGCACCAACACTGCGCAGCGCGTGCAGTCATTCAAGCGCCCGACTGCCAATGTAGGGGGTCGAGGGGGGCGCCCCTCGTCCTTCTCTGGGGGATTTAAAGGGGGTATTCTCTTCGAGAAGAGAATACCCCCCTTGCCCCACGCCCCACGGCAGGCGGGACCCCCCATACAGCGCCCGCGGCGCTGCAAAACTCACGCACCTCTGTCAGGTGCGAAAAAAGGAGCATTCTATGGACTATACAATGAAAGTCATTGCCAGAATCCACTCTGACTTTCCGGAAAAATTCGGCATCCCGCGCCAGAGCGGGCTCGTCCCCGCGCTTCGTGCGAAGATCGTCTTCGAGCCGGAGTACCGCAATCCCGACGCGCTGCGCGGCATCGAGGGCTTTTCGCACCTGTGGCTCATCTGGCAGTTCTCTGCCGCCGTGCGCGACACATGGTCGCCGACGGTGCGCCCGCCGCGCCTTGGCGGCAACGAGCGCGTGGGCGTTTTTGCAACGCGCTCGCCGTTCCGGCCGAACGCCATCGGCCTTTCCTGCGTGAAGCTCGAAGGTGTGCGGCACGAGGACGGCCTCGGCGACGTGCTGATCGTCTCCGGCGCGGACCTGATGGACGGCACGCCGATCTATGACATCAAGCCCTACCTTCCGTATGCCGATGCGCATCCCGAGGCGCTGGGCGGCTTTGCCCCGTCGCCGAAAGAGACGATCGAAGTCAAAAGCCCGCCGGAGCTCCTGCAAAAGCTGCCGGAGGGGCAGCGCGAGGCGCTGCTCGGTGTGCTTGCGCAGGACCCGCGCCCGCAGTACCAGAACGACCCCGAGCGCGTGTACGGTATGAGCTTTGGCGGCTGGGACGTTAAGTTCCGCGTAAAGGACGGCGTGCTGACTGTTTTATCTTTAGCGGAAACTGAACATCAATAAAAACGCTGTTAAGGGAAAAACTCTTCGCGTTAAGCCAATGCTAAGAGGGCTTGCAAACGGTTGATATGCAAATTCTGCGCGCTATAATAGCGCCAGAATACATAAAAGGAGCGTATCCGCCGATGCAAGTTTCCAGCGCATTTGTTGTTATCATGGGTATGGGCGTCACGTTTGTGGGCCTTACCTGCATCATCTTCCTGACGATCCTGATGGGCAAGATCCTCTCGAAGCCCGAGGCTCCGAAGCCCGCAGCAGCAGCTGCCGCGCCGGCAGCGCCCGCCGTTCCCGCTGACGGTCTGACCGACGAGGTCAAGGTCGCCATCATGGCGGCGATCGCCCAGCAGCCCGGCTTCAACATGGCGAATGTGACGAATGTCAGCATCCGCAAGATTTAATTTTGAATTCCACTTCTTCCTTTATCAGCGAAAGGGACGGCATCGCGCCGTCCTTTTTGCTACCATGAAAAAAATATTCGATTTAGCACAAAATTAGCAGGCTGTATGCTATAATGGGGACGGAAAGCATGCGGAGTCTTTCTCCGCGCCAACGATCAAGCGAGAGAAGGCGGCGACATGGCAAAAATCCCCAAAAAAATGCGTTGGATCTACGACCTTTTGCTGACGGCGGCGATCCTGGCTATGGCGACGGTGCTCTGCACGCTGCTGCGAAGGATCGACGACGGCAGTGGCTACGTGAACCTCATCTTCGTGCTGGCGGTCGCGACCATCTCGCGCTGGACGGAGGGCTATTTCTGGGGGATATTCAGCGCTGTCTCCGGTGTGCTGCTCGTCAACTATGTGTTTACATATCCCTACTGGGAATTCAACTTCACGATCACCGGCTACCCGTTCACCTTCCTTGCGATGCTGACGGTGTCCATGATGATCAGCGCGATGAACACGCAGATCAAAAAGCAGGAACGGCTGCGCATCGAAACAGAAAAGGAAGCCGTGCGCGCCAATCTCCTGCGCGCGATGTCGCACGATATCCGCACGCCGCTGACGAGCATCGTCGGCAACACCGCCGCGATCCTTGAAAACGAGGATTCGTTTTCTCCCGAGCAGAAGCGCCGCCTTTTGGAAGACGTGAACGAGGACGCGCAGTGGCTCATCCGCATGGTCGAAAATCTCCTGTCCATTACGCGCATGAGCGGCGGACAGGCAAAGATCGAAAAGGACTGTGAGGCGGCCGAGGAGATCGTCGGCGTCTCGGTCAGCAAGTTCACCAAGCGCTTCCCCGCGATCAAGGTTTCGATCGAGGTACCGGACGAGGTGCTGATGGTGCCGATGGACGCGACGCTCATCCGTCAGGTCATTATGAATCTGCTGGAAAACGCCGCCATCCACGGCGGAAACGTCACGCAGATCCGTGTCTGCCTCTCACGCGAGGGGACGAACGCCTGCTTTTCCGTCAGCGACAACGGCGTCGGCATCCCGAAGGAGAGGCTCTCGACGATTTTTAACGGCGGGCTTTCCGGCGTGTCGCACAACAACTTTGATATGAAGAAAAACATGGGCATCGGCCTTTCCGTGTGCTACACCATCGTCAAGGCGCATGACGGCACGATGACCGCAGAAAATTTAGATTCGGGCGGAGCGTGCTTCCGCTTCTATCTGCCGCTGGAGGAGGGCATCAACAGTGAAATTGAAGGATAAAGTGCTCGTGGTGGAAGACGAGCAGAACATCAGCAACTTTATTTCGACGGTTCTCACCGCGAACGACTTCGACGTGCTGGTGGCGCAGACGGGTGCCGAGGCGGTCTCGATGATCACCTCGCACTGCCCCGATCTCATCATTCTCGACCTGGGGCTTCCCGACATGGACGGGATAAACATCCTCAAGGAGGTTCGTTCGTGGTCGAGCCTGCCGATCATCGTCGTTTCGGCGCGCACGCACGAGCATGACAAGGTCATGGCGCTCGACCTCGGCGCGGACGACTACATCGAAAAGCCGTTCGGCACGAGCGAGCTGCTCGCGCGCATCCGCACGGCCATCCGTCACACGCGCACGCCGCTCGACAACAACGAGATCGCGCAGTCGGGCAAGTTCACCGTCAAGGACCTGACCATCGACTATGACAAGCACCACGTGCTCATCGGCGATCAGGATGTGCACCTGACGCTCAACGAGTTCAAGATCGTGGCGCTGCTCGGCAAGTACGCTGGCAAGGTGCTGACGTATGACTATCTCATCAAGCAGATCTGGGGGCCGAAGGCCAAGGCCGACAATCAGATTTTGCGCGTGAATATGGCGAACATCCGCCGCAAGATCGAGAAGAATCCCGCCTCGCCCGAGTATATCTTCACCGAGATCGGCGTGGGCTACCGGATGCTCGAAAACGACGCATGATGATAGAGCCGCTCGCGGCTTTATGATACCAGGGCGCGTGCGCGCCCCACACGATCACGCAGACGGCTCCTGCCATTTGGGGATGGCAGGGGTCATTTGCGCACTTTTGCACTTTTATGAAAAAGGTGTCGGACTGAAACAGTGAACGTTTCAGCCCGGCACCTTTCTTTTTTGCGTGTTTTCATGCAGCAAAATCTTTTTACTTGCTTATAAACACGCGTATTGTGCCGCAGCGGATGTTCGACTGTCATAGTTATGCTGACTTTTGTGTATATTTTTACAAAATCGTTTTCCACTCTATTTCACCTCTTTATTCAGTGCTACAATCTTGATATGAATTGTTATTCTCATTATTGACATTTTACGAACATAAATATACAATCAGCATCACAGTCGGTCCTACGAAGGAGGAGACCACAGCACATGAACATTTGGGAAATTGCAACGAATTATTATCAATACTTCCTGCGAGGGATGCGAACGACCATCCTCATCTCTCTGCTCACCGTGTTCTGCGGCTCGATCCTCGGCTGCCTGATCGCTTTCATGCGGCTATCCAAGTTTAAGCCGCTGGAAAAGTTCGCCAGCATCTATATCACCGTCATCCGCGGTACGCCGATGCTCGTGCAGCTCTACATCGTTTACTACCAGCTCGACTTTATCAGCTATCCCACCGGAACCCTCTTCGGTGTCGATCTGGAGCGGGCGCTGCCATGTATTATCGCGCTGTCGATCAACTCCTCCGCCTACGTCGCCGAGATCATCCGCGCGGGCATTCAGGCGGTGGACAAGGGCCAGATGGAAGGCGCGCGCTCGTGCGGCATGACGAATGCGCAGGCCATGCGCTGCGTGGTGATGCCGCAGGCGGTCAAAAATATTCTCCCCGCCATCGGCAATGAATTTGTCACGATGGTCAAGGAGACCTCGATCATCCAGTACCTCGGCATCGGCGATCTGATGTACAACAACGGCATCGTGGTCACCTCTACCTATAACCCGCTTCCTTGCTACTACATCTCCGCCATCATCTATCTGGCGCTGAATATCATCCTCGGCAAGGGCCTGAACATCTTTGAAGGGAGGCTGAGAAAGAGTGAACGGTAACGTATTGTTCGAGATCAAGGACTTGCAGAAAAAGTTCGGCAGCCTGACCGTCTTCGACGGGCTGAGCGAAACCATCTGCAAGGGCGACGTGGTCGTCATCATCGGTCCCTCGGGCGGCGGTAAGTCCACCTTTATCCGATGCCTGAACCTCTTGGAGCAGCCCACCGCCGGCAAAATTTACTTCGAGGGCGAGGACATCACGGCCAAGGGCTTTGATGTGAACAGGCACCGACAGAAGGTCGGCATGGTGTTCCAGCAGTTCAACCTCTTCAACAACCTGACGGTGCTTGAAAACATCACGATCTCGCTCACGAAGGTCAAAAAGCAGTCGGAAGAGGAGAGCAAGGAAAAGGCCCTCAAGCTTCTAAAGCGCGTGGGGCTTGAGGACAAGGCGAACGCCTATCCCTCCCAGCTCTCCGGCGGGCAGAAGCAGCGTATCGCCATCAACCTTGCCAAGGGTGATTTTGACATTGTCATCGCCGGTATGGCCTCGACCGAGGAGCGCTTGAAGTCCGTCGATTTCTCTGACCCGTACTTTAAGCAGCAGCAGGCCATTCTGATCCGCGCGGAGGATGACGCGCTCTACAACAAGCCCGAAGACCTGAGTGGTCACAAGGTCGGCGTGCAGAACGGTACCATTCAGGTGCCCATCGCCAACGAGCTGGCGGGCGAAGAGAATGTCGTCGGCCTCGTCAAGGCGCAGGATCTCATCATGGAGCTCAAGAGCGGCAAGCTCGATGTTGTGTACATCGACTACACCGCAGTTCTTGCATTCGCCGCGGCGAACGATGACCTGACGGTCAAGGACATCGGCATCGAAAGCGACAGCGAGGGCCAGTGCATCGGCGTGCAAAAGGGCAACGAGGACTTTGTCGCCTACCTGAACGAAAAGATCGCCGAGATGCAGGAGCAGGGCCTCATCGACCAGTACGTCGCCGAAGCCCAAACGCTGGCGGGCATCGAGTAAAGCCCGTCCCCCTTGCATGATATGAACAGCACCAGCATACCCTCTACCAAGAGAATTGGGGAGGATATGCTGATGCTGTTTCATTTTGACCGCAGGAAGAAGTCTGAAAAGGAGAAGAAGCCGCCGCGCTTTCTGGTGCTCCGGCGCAAATGGCTGACGCTGGGCGCGGCGGTGCTGGCCGCCGCGGCGATCTTTGCCGCCGTCAATTATCCCGCCGCCGTCAGTGCGTCGGCCGCCACGCGCCAACTGCCGATCTACTGTGTCCAGCGCGACCAGAAGGTGTGCTCCATCTCGTTCGACGCGGCGTGGGGGGCGGACAACACACAGAAGATCCTCGACGTGCTCAAGGAGTACGGTGTCACCTGTACCTTTTTTGTCGTGGGCAACTGGGCGGATCAGTATCCCGAACAGGCCAAGGCCATCGTGGACAGCGGCAATGAGCTCATGAACCACTCCAACGCGCACGATCATTATAATTCCCTCACCGCCGACCAGATCATCGCAGACGTGAACACCTGCAACGATAAGATCGAGGCGTTGACCGGCGTCCGCCCGACGCTCATCCGCTGCCCGTTCGGCGAGTATGACGACCACGTCATCTCCACCATCCGCTCGATAGGCATGGAGCCGATCCAGTGGGACGTGGAAGCGCTGGCAGCGGTTGGAACCGCCCGCGGCGCAAGCGATATGCGCTTTCTGCCGGTTACCTGGGCCAGAAAGCAGGTTCAAAATCCAATTGTTGCAAATATGTCGCCGGATTCATATTTTCCTTAGCAGAGTCTTAGTTGGTCCCCATTTGCTGCCCGAAAATATCTCTCGCTTTGAGCGCGATGGATACTTTTTCAATAAATTCATAGTCATCTAAATTCAGCAGGTTTTTTGCCTGACCGATTCGAAATCGGACTGTATTTTCATGCTTTCATTTCGGGCTTGCTCTCCTTGTACTTTTTCTCATGCTGAAATGCAATTATCCCCTTACTTCTCTTCCCGCTCCGGCCGGTGCCGTTCCGCAGGGCACAGCAAAAAGCTCATCATGTAGAGCGCGTCGCCCGTGCAGTGGAAATCGAATGTAGGGAGCCTTATGACCGAAGGCAAGGCAGCAAGCCACAGCACGGCGGTCGAGGCGCATCTTGTTCATCAGCACGAGCATGGGAGGAATCAGGATGGGGATATAAGCGATGTGAATGGGGATGAGGTTCTGAGACAGGCAGGCGATCAGGGTGATCATGCCGAGAAGTGGTGCCAATGATCTTGCTCAGCTTCTTGGAGACAATGTCGGCAAGGCCGGTGGTAGCGATCGCCGTAGCGAAGGTACCGAGCAGGATGTAGGCAAGAGCGGTAGTCGCGTTGCCGGAGAAGCCGGATGTGAGCAGCTTCATAACGCTGTCGCCCTCAGCAACGTAGATGGGGATACCACCGGCAAGACCGCCGGCAATACAGGCGACCAGCATGGCGAGCAGAACGTTCAGCTTCAGAAGGCTGAGTACGCACAGCACGATGACCGATACGGTCACGGGGTTGGTTAAAATACTCATAGATTTCCTCTCTCTCTGTTTTTGTCGATTTGTTTTTCTCCAGTTTTGCGTGGAGCAGGCAGGCGGTGTCTGTCAGGCCGCTTGCCACACTCGGTATTTTAGTATGCGTTTTATGCAAATACAACAAATTTAAACAAATAAGCAGTCTCTTGTTTTGTACATTGTGGCACCAGTGCACCGATGCACTAATGCAGGAAAGTAATGTGCTGCCTCTATACGATAACACGTGCAAAATGCGAAATAATACGTTATGATAGTCACACCCATAGCATAGCAATGTATATCTTTTGCCATTAGGTATACTTGCATCTCTCTTGAATGCACACAGATGAGTGAAAAGCGGACACTTTTCACTCATCTGTGTGTTTTTTCTAAAACAAACGATATCATTTGCACTATACAAATTGTAAATTCTATTCACCAAATGCTTTATTTATGAATTTTTATATTGCAAGAGCTGCTTTCTTGTGGTAAAAATATAGCATACACTTTACTAAGGTGGTGAGCTTTCATGCCAACTGTGCAGCAAATGATTGAGCTGAGCGATACTCTGACGAAAACGCAGACGCGTATCTTCGAATACATGCTCAACCACCCGGAGGCCGTTTGCTACGACACCCTGCGCAATACCGCCGAGCGCATCGGCGTAACGGAGGTTTCCGTGCTCAAGGTTTGCCGCAAGCTCGGATGCAGCGGCTATGCCGAGATGAAAGAGGTGTTCCGGCATTACGTCGGCGAACGGCTGAAGGACTCCTTTGACCGCAGCTACACATTGGAAACGGTGGACGACCGTTCCCGCAGCGACCGCGGCGCGCTGCTGCGCTCGATGTTCGAAGCCGAGCAGCAGGGGATCACCGCGCTGGCCGCCTCGATCGGCGAGGAACAGATCTTCGACTGCGCACAGACGTTAATGAACGCGCGCGAGGTGCTGCTCTTCGGTCACGATGTTTCCAAGGTGATGGCAGACTACTTCGCCCACCGCCTGAACTACCTTCGCATCAAGGCGTCAAGTCTCAAGCTCGGCGACAGTGACACGGTGAAAACCTCGCTCTCTATGGTGAACGAAAACGACGTGATCGTGCTCTTTTCGTTCCCGCCGTACTATGAGCCGGTATCCAACGTGGCCCGTTACGCCGCCTATCGCGGGGCAACGATCATCACGATTACCGACAGCAGCGCCTCCCCCGCCGTCACAGACGGGCCGTTCAATTTCATCTGCGGCACCAAGACCAAGTTCTTCTTCAACTCGCTCACCGCGCCGATCTCGCTGATCAACGTGCTCACCTCCTGCATCGCCTTGGAAATGGGCCCGGCGCTCGATCGGATCCTGGACGAGGAGCTGAGCGTATCCCGCTTTATGAGCGGAGAAATTCCAGAAGAAAGTGAGCATCTGAAATGATAACTCTGATCCAGAATGCAGACGTTTACGCCCCCCGCCACCTGGGTATGCGCGACGTACTGCTCGAGGGCGGAAAGATCGCCCTCATCGCTCCCTGCGGGGAGATCCCCTCTCGCTTTCCCACGCTGCAAACGGTCGACGCGGCAGGCAAACCGCTCGTCCCCGGATTCATTGATCTGCACGTTCACATCACGGGCGGCGGCGGTGAGGACGGCTTTTCCTCCCGCGCGCCGGAATCCCGCCTGACGGATTTTACCACCGCTGGCGTCACCACCGCCGTGGGGCTTCTCGGAACGGACGGCATCGCCCGCAGCCTGGAAACGCTTTATGCCAAGGCGCATGCCCTGACGGAAGAGGGCATGGACTGCTATATGCTCACCGGCGCCTACGGCTACCCATCCCCCACCCTCTGCGGCAGCGTAGAGCGGGATCTCGTTCTCATCGACCGCGTTGTGGGCGCAAAGATCGCGCTCTCCGACCACCGCAGCTCCGAGATCACCTATGAAGAATTGCTGCGGCTGGCAAGCGCGGTTCGCCGCGGCGGACTACTGAGCCGCAAGGCAGGGCTGCTGACCATTCACATGGGCGATGGACAGGAGACTCTTTCCAAGCTCTTCCGTGCATTGAAAGAATCCGAGGTGCCTCTGAGCACCTTCCTTCCGACTCATGTCGCGCGCAACAGCGCGCTGCTCGAGGAAGCGATAGAGTGGATCAAGGCGGGCGGGCAGGCCGATTTCACCGCCGGCGAGACCTCCTCCGGCGGCACGGCGCACCTGATGGCATACGCCATGGACAAGGGCGCCGACAGCAGCCGCATGACGCTCTCGAGCGATGCTTTCGGCAGTCAGCCGCGCTTTGATGAGCAGGGCCGATGCACGGGGCTGAGCTACAGCACGAGCCGCGTGCTGCACGATGAGCTTGTAAATCTTGTGCAGCATGAAGGCTTCCCGCTGGAAACCGCCCTCACCTTTATCACCTGCAATCCCGCGCGCGTGCTGCGGATGGAAGCGCAAAAGGGCTGTATCGCCGAGGGCGCAGACGCGGATATTGTCCTTCTCGGGCAGGCGCTCAGCATCGACGGCGTCTTTGCCCGCGGCAGACAAATGGTCAAAAACGGTCAGGCGATCGTCAAGGGTCGCTTCGAATAAACGATCGGAGGAATTATGATGAAAAAAATCCTATCCCGTACAGTGTCCATCGCACTCGCGATGCTTTTGACGGTCTCCTGTCTGAGCGGCTGCGGTTCCAAGAGCGTGAATACCGCAGAGTATCTTGGCACTTATTCTACCGACGTCACCTCCCTCATTCCCTTCTACCTGCCCGACACCACGGGCAAGAAGGTCATCTCCAACGTCATCGACGGTCTGATCGAGACCGACCGCTTTGGTGCCTTCGTTCCCTCGCTCGCTGAAAGCTGGGAGCACAACGACGATTACTCCGTCTGGACGTTCCACCTGCGCAAGGACGCCAAGTGGTACGACAGCAAGGGCGCAGAGGTCGCGCCCGTCACCGCACAGGACTTTGTGGACGGCATGCGCTTTGTTGCCGACCATAAGAAAACCAAGAGCGACATGTCCATCATCAAGAGCGTGATCGCCGGCCTCGGCGAATATTACGACACGCTCGTTGACTTTGACGACCCCAACCTGGCACCGAGCAAAAAGCCCGAAGGCCCGCGCGAAAAGCTGGAAGCACAGTTCGACGACACCGTCGGCGTCAAGGCGCTCGACGAGTACACCGTCCAGTACACGCTGACCGCGCCCGTGCCGTATTTTGAATCCTTCCTCGTCACTGAGATCTTCCTGCCCAACCACAAGGAGTTCTCCGACCAGTGCGGCACCAAGTTCGGCACCTCTCCCGACCAGCTCCTTTACTGCGGCGCTTACATTCTCCAAAGCTGGCAGCGCAACAAGGAATTTGTCATGGTCAAGAACGAAAACTACTACGATGCCGACAAGGTCAGCGTGGAAAAGATCGTTCTCCAGAAGATCACCGACGGCGCCGCCACGGTCGAAATGTTCAAGCGCGGCGAGCTGACCGGTACCTCCCTCACGGGCGATCAGGTCGAGCATTACATGCAGGACCCCGAATGGGGACAGTATGTGACGCTGCGCGACAAGTCCTCCGTCAATTTCTGGTTCTTCCCGAACTTCGAAAGCCCCAACAGCGAGTTCAACGCCTTCGTGCAGAACGAGGACTTCCGCCTCGCGCTCTATCACGCGCTCGACCGCGTGACCATTGCGCAGCTCTACAACCCCTACGACACCGAGGATATGCTGACCAACCTCATCTGCCCCGAGGACGTCTGCTACGATGAAAATGGCATCGACTACACCGATTACGCTCCCCTCAAGGAGATCAAGGAGCGTGGCGCCGCCACCTACGATCCCGCTCTTGCAAAGGAGTACTTTGAAAAGGCGCTCAGCGCGGTGACCGACGGCAGCGGCAACATTCGCGGCGCAAGCGCCGGCGAGGTCAAGATGGGCCGCACCTTCTCGTTCCAGACCGACGGTAAGCTGCCGCTCCAGCTGGTCTACGTACACGGCGCGTCCTCCGACGAGGTCTCCATGGCGCAGATCATCAAAATGAACCTTGAAGAGGTCTTTGGCAGCGAGAATATCGAGGTCATCCTTTCCCAGTTCACGGGCGACAAGTACAACGACGTCATCGCTCCGGGCAACTTTGACTTTGCCTATGATAACTACAGCTTCAAATATGCCGATCCTCTCTCCCAGCTCGACCGTCTGACGACGGGCGGCGCCGTCAACGACGGCCGCTACTCTCTGCCGCAGTTCGACGCGCTGGTGAAGGAGGCCAGTGAAAAGCTCGTCGCCTCCGAGCGCTATGAACTCTTCGCCCAGGCTGAAGGCATGCTCATCAATGGCGGCTACATCATTCCGTGGGAGAGCGGCGGCGGCACTTACGGCATGACCCGCGAGATCCCGTTCACCGCGCCGCGCGGCGGCTTTGGTCTCTCCCGCTTCAAGTATAAGGGCATGCAGCTTTCCGAAGAGCCCATCTCGGCCGAGCAGTACAAGCAGCTGGAAGATGAGTTCTATGAGCAGCTGCTCAAGAGAAATGCCGGCTGAGACGCCGCCGTACCGATATAAAGGGTGGTAACATGGCTAAATATATCTTTAAGCGGACTTTGCAATCCCTGCTCAGTGTTTTCATCGTGGTATTCGTTGTATTTCTGCTGCTGCGCCTGATGCCGACCGACGGCTACTTCACGCGCGACGACTACCAGAACATGAGCGAGGCCGAGCGCGAGATGTACCTTGAGGACATCGGCGCTGTCGGCAATCCGATCAAGCTTTTCGGCAAATTCATGGTCGACCTCTTCCACGGCGACCTCGGCGAGTCCTACGTGCTCCAGCCCCACCGCGCCATTTCGGATATTCTGGCGGAAAAGATCCCCTATTCGCTCTACTTCGGCGTAGTGAGCATGCTCATCTCGCTGGTTCTCGGACTTCTGATGGGCATGGCAATGGCCAAGGGCAAGGGCGGCCTGCCGGATGCGCTGGGCACGGGCTACGTGGTCATCGTGCGCGCCGTGCCGAGCCTTATCTATCTTTTCCTGCTCCAGATCGCCATCACGGGTCTTTTCAAGATCCCCATGATGTTCAGCGAGCGCAATCCCGTCACCTGGATCCTGCCGACGATCTCGCTCTCGCTTTCGAGCATTGCCTGGTATGCCATCTGGCTGCGCCGGTTCATGGTGGACGAGGAAAACCGCGACTATGTCAAATTCGCCCGCAGCAAGGGCATGAGCGACTGGAAGCTGATGAAGTCCCACGTGCTGCGCAACGCGCTCGTGCCTCTCGCGCAGTATTTCCCCCTGCAAATGCTTCTGACGATCTCCGGCTCCCTCGTGATCGAAAGCCTCTATTCCATTCCCGGCATGGGCGGCCTTCTCGTGGAAGCCATTCAGGAGATGGACAACTCTCTTGTTCAGGTGCTTGTCATTCTGTATTCAACTCTGGGCGTGCTCGGCGTGTTCCTCGGTGATATTCTGATGGTATTTCTAGATCCGCGCATCCGCCTTACGGAAAAGGAGGAGGGATAGTCATGAACGCTGCAAAGCCAAATCTCAAGGTCTCGCTGAGCGAGAGCATGTTCGAACGCATTCCCTTCGACTACGAAAAGAGCGAACTGACCGGCTACTCCAACTACTCCTACTGGCACAGCACCTTCCGTACCTTCTTCAAACAGCGCAGCTCCACGGTGCTGCTGGGCATCATGTGCGCGTTTGTTGCGATGAGCCTGCTCTACCCGCTCATCAGCGAGCTGATCCCCGGCTGGGAAACGAGCTACCGCAACCCGAACTTTGCCCAGACCGGCAGCGCCATGTGGAACCTCTCCCCCTGCAAGGAGCACTGGTTCGGCACGGACAACATCGGCCGCGATATGTGGGCGCGCACCTGGTACGGCACGCGCACCTCGCTGCTGCTGGGCTTTGTGATCGCGTTTTTCGACGTGACGCTCGGCACGATCGCGGGCGCGCTGTGGGGTTACGTGCAGCGCATCGACCGCTTCATGACGGAGCTTTACAACATCGTCACCAACATCCCGCAGACAGTCTATCTGGTGCTCTTCACCTACATTCTGCGCCCGAGCTTCTGGACGATCGTGCTCGCCATGTGTCTGACCGGTTGGCTCTCCATCGCGCGCTTCGTGCGAAACCGCGTTGTCGCCATCCGTGAAAACGAGTACAACATTGCCTCCCAGTGTCTCGGCACGCCGCTCTCCCGCATTCTGCTGAAAAACATCGTGCCGTATATCGTCAGCATCGTCATCATGGAGGTCGCGCTGACGATTCCCTACTCCATCGGCTCCGAGGTTTTCCTCAGCTACATCAACCTCGGTCTTCCGCTCGACGTTGTGTCGCTCGGCAACCTTGTCTCCGTCGGCAAGAACAGCTTTGAGGTCTATCCCTTCCAGCTCATCTATCCGACCATCATCCTCTCGTTCGTCACGGTGTCGTTCTATATCGTGGGCAACCGCTTCGCGGACGCCTCCGACCCGCGCAATCACATTTAAGGAGGAACGCAGCTATGGCAAATACGATTCTCAGCGTCCGCGACCTCCACGTCAACTTCAGCCTGCGCGGCAAAACGCTCACCGCCGTGCGTGGTGCGAGCCTCGATCTCTATGAAAACGAAACGCTCGCCATCGTCGGCGAGTCCGGCAGCGGCAAGAGCGTGCTGACCAAGACGCTCATCGGCATGACCGACAAAAACGGTACGATCGTCGGCGGCAGCATCGACTTCAAGGGCACCCGGCTCGACTGCCTTGCAGAAAAGGACTGGCTCGCCATCCGCGGCAAGCGCATCGCCATGGTGTTTCAGGACCCGATGACGGCGCTCAACCCGCTCAAAACCGTCGGCGAACAGATCCGCGAGATGATCACGCTGCACTCCGACCTCAGCAAGGACGCCTCCACGGAAAAGGCGAAAAAGCTGATGGAACAGGTCGGCATCTCCTCTGACCGCTACGGGAAATACCCGCACGAGTTTTCCGGCGGCATGCGCCAGCGCATCGTCATCGCGACCGCAATCGCCGCCGACCCCGAGGTGCTCATCTGCGATGAGCCCACCACCGCGCTCGACGTGACGCTGCAAGCGCAGATCCTGCGGCTGCTGCGCGATATTCAGCGCAGCATGGGACTGAGCGTGATCTTCATCACGCACGATCTCGGCGTGGTGGCAAATATCGCCGACCGCGTGGCCGTTATGTACGCCGGCGAGATCATCGAAACGGGGCCGACAGAGGAAGTCTTTTCCTGTCCCGTCCACCCCTACACCCGCGCCCTGCTCCGCGCACTGCCGCAGCTCGGCGTCAAGGGGCAGGCATTGTTCGCCATTCCCGGCACGCCGCCGAATCTCTACAACGACATTCAGGGCGACGCCTTCTACCCCCGCAACCCGGAGACCATGGAGATCGACCGGCTGGAAGAGCCGCCGATGTTTTCCGTTTCCCCAGGGCACACGGCAAAAACATGGACGATGCACCCCATGGCCATTCAGAAATGGGGCGACCCGCGCAACTACCGCACCCCCGGTCTCGGCAGAGCACCCGCCGCGCCCGAGCCGTATACCCCGCGCAGCGACGAGCCGCTGCTCTCGGTCAGGGATCTCTCGATCGACTTCGGCTCCGGCAAAAAGGTCTTTCATGCCGTCAACGGCGTGTCCTTCGATGTGTACCGCGGGGAGACGTTCAGCCTCGTCGGTGAATCCGGCAGCGGTAAAACGACTATCGGCCGCGCCATTATGAAGATCATTCCCACCGCCGGCGGCGAGATCCTCTACAAGGGCACGCGCGTCAACCGCCGCTTCAGCCGGGAGGAGATCAAGCAGTACCGCCAGCAGGTGCAGATGATCTTTCAGGATCCCATGGCAAGCCTGAATGAGCGCGCCAAGGTGGATTACATCATCTCCGAAGGACTTTATAACTTCAACCTCTTCGAAAACGAAGCCGACCGCAAGGCCAAGGTCTCCCGCGTCATGCAGCGCGTGGGGCTGCTGCCCGAGTTTGCCAGCCGCTTCCCGCATGAATTTTCCGGCGGACAGCGCCAGCGTCTCGGCATCGCCCGTGCGCTCATCATGGAGCCGGAATTCATCATCGCCGACGAGCCGATCAGTGCGCTGGACGTTTCCATTCGTGCTCAGATCATCAACCTGCTCAATGAACTGAAAAAAGAGCACTCGCTCACCTATCTGTTCATCGCGCACGATCTGAGCGTGGTGCGCTTCATTTCCGACCGCATCGGCGTGATCTACAAGGGCGCTCTGATGGAGCTTGCACCGGGCGAAGAGATCTTTGCCCACCCCCTGCACCCCTACACCCGTTCGCTGCTCAGCGCGATCCCCATGCCGGATCCCGCCTCCGAACGGGGCAAGACCTGCACGCCCTACAATCCGTCCGTGCATGATTACAGCGTGGACAAACCGGCCTGGACGGAGATCGCCCCCGGTCATTTTGCCTTTGCCAACGCGCGCGAATGCGACGAATACAGGAGGATGCTCGGATGAACGGTACATTATTGATCGCAGGCGGAAACATCGGCGCGACCGAGCAGGGCAAAGCCGACATCTTTGGCAGGTTTTCCGCCCTCTGCGGTGGAAAGCGCGGCAAGGTCATGCTCGCCGTCTGCGCCAGCGGAGAGGCGGAGGAGAGCTTTCGATTCAACCGCGAGCTGCTGCTCTCCGCCGGGATCGGCGAAGTCGTGCTGCTGCCGCTGACAGAGACTCCCGCGCTGCTTGGCCGCAGCGGTTGGACAAACCGCGCAGACGAGGCGCTGCTCCCGCTTTTTGACGGGGTGAGCGGCGCATGGTTCAGCGGCGGCGACCAACTGCACACGGCAAGGCTTCTTTTGCAGCCGGACGGTTCAGACACGCCGGTGCTCGGCAGAATGCGCCGCCTTCTTTCCGACGGCGGCGTGATCGGCGGCTCTTCCGCAGGCGCGGCGATCATGAGCCGCACGATGATCGTGCGCGGCGACGACGAGGGGACGCTGACTCTCCCCGTCTGCACCGACGCGGCAGCTTACTGTGACAACGGCGGCGTTTCGCCGGAGCAGCTGCTGCTCTCGCGCGGGCTCGGCTTTCTGCCCGGCGGCATCGTCGATCAGCACTTCAACCGCCGTGCCCGGCTTCAGCGTCTGCTCGCCGCGATGGAAGACGCGGGCGAAAACGAGGGCTTCGGCATCAGCGAGGACACCGCCCTTGAGGTCTCCCTCTCCGACAGGGCGCTGCGCGTGCACGGCTCAGCCTACGTCATGCACCTTACGCGCAGCGGCGGGACGATCACCATCAAAAAGCTGACTGCGGCGCAGCACGCCGTACAATAAAACTAAAATCAGGAGGAAACCAACATGAAAACCAGCAAACGTCTCTTTACTCTTATGGCACTTGCTCTTGTGTTCGCACTCACCCTCACCGCCTGCGGCAATCAGTCGGATGGCGACAGCAAGGACGCCGCCTTTGATGACGCCTGCGCCGTTGCGGACGTGACGCTCTGCGGCACGAACACCAACGATGCAAGCTTTATGAAGGGCTTTTCCATGCAGGGCACCGCGGGTGACCTTATCAACAACGAAAATGTCTTCAGCATTGCCATGTGCTACTCCACCGCGACGCTGGATGACGTGAAGGCCTTCTTCACCTCCGAGCGCTTCAGCGATCCCGACAGCTTCCTTGCAGAGATCGATGCGCTGGATCTCGACGGCAATATCCGCAACCTCTCCGGCGATAAGATGAGCTACTTTGACGGCAACACCGCCGATCCCATTCGCTTCTATGGCGACGGCGTTGATCTCATCAACGGCACCTCTCTTTTGCAGCAGGCGGGCGAGTATCACTTCTATCTCGTGACCATCGGCTATGAAAAGGTGCTGTGGGTCGGCGAAGCAGACCGCACCTTCGTGATGGAGCAGAGCGCCATCGACCTTGCCAACGACTTTGCCGCCGCATTTGATCTTGTCACCGAGACCACGCTGATGGAGGATCAGGACGTTTCCGCCATGACGCAGGAAGAAAAGACGCAGGCCGTTCAGGACTATTTCTCTTCTCAGGTCGACACGCTGGATCTCGGCATCACCGTTACGGCCGAATATGACGACGACCCGGACTACCCCGACGACTACTACATCACGCTCGCCAAGGACGGCAGCGAGTCCTCTTCCTACGTCACCGTGTACTTCGGCGCAGAGGCTTAAATCCATTTTCCCGACAAGCCGCGGGCGGGGCATGCTGCCCCGCCCGTTTTTTCAAAGGAGTGACTTTTGATGAAAAAATGCCTATCCGTTCTGACCGCCGCGCTCCTGCTGCTGATGCTGTGCGCCTGCGGGAGCCAGGAACCCGCCGCTCCCGAAAAGCAGGGCGATGCCTGGGTCAACGCGCAGTTCAATGAGTACACGCTCACAAAGCTGCGCATGGTCGGCAAGGGCGATGAAAGCTCCGGCTACAAGGTCGCCTTTTTCCCGCCGGAAACGCTCGACGGCGCCGAGGGTTTTCTCGTTTTTTACAGCGTGCGGGAATTTGACGAGGTATGGAAATACCTCTCTTCGCTCACCCGCGAAGAGATCCTCGCGCTCGACAAGCCTGCCAACCGCGCCTATGTGATGACCGATCTCAGCTACTGCGACGGCGTTGGCAACACGCTCAACACCGCCCAGAAGGATCTTATCACCGGCGATGACTTTACAGAGCCCGGCACGCACTATTTCTACGCCGCCGTTTTCGGCGCCGACGGTCTTTTGAGCCTTGAAAAGGCGGCGCAGACCGCTTACATCGCGCCGAGCGCCGGAAAGCTGAGCTTCACGCGCGAGGGCAGCGTCCTGACCGGCACTTTTGCAAGCGATACCGAAGGTGCGATCGAAACGAACTACGTTTTCCTCTCCGCAAACGGCTATGCCGCCGTAAAGGAGCAGCTCTCCGGCGCAGACCGCGCCGCGCTCGATGCGCTGAGCAACAGCGGCTGTGCGCTGCGCTTCGACAACGCAGGCAGCACCGAATTCTCACTGGATCTTTCCGAACAGAAGGATCTTGACGGAAATGCCGTAGATCCCGCGCGCTGCTACTATGTCTATGTTGCCAGCGCATCGGCCGAAACGCTCATGGGCGTATCCTACTGTGCTGAGCGCTTTGTCACGCCCGAGGCGCTTCCCGCCTCCAGCGGGACGATCGGCATCGGCAGCGGCATTCTCTTCCCCAACGGCGGCGCGGCCTCGATCGGCGGCGACCGTAGCTCCATCATCTCCACCTCGCAGGCAATCTTCCGCGGCTTCCCCGATACGCCGCGCGTCGCCGTCATCGGTGCCTCCAGCGGCAGCGAACGTGAGCTGTGGTCGTACTTCTATCAGGATACCCCCTCTGTGCGCAGCTTTGAACACCGCTTTGCGGACGCAGGATTCGAAGCAGTCTACATTCCGCTCACCGCGGAGAACCGGGATACCATCGGCAGCGACGCCTATTTTGCCTCTCTCGTTTCCAGCTGCCACGGCGTATACTTCACCGGCGGCAACCAGAGTCTTGGCATCTACGCCCTGCAAAATGCCGACGGCGATTGGAATGCCGTCGGGCAGGCCGTGCAGGATCTTTTCGCGCGCGGCGGCTTCCTTGCCGGAACGAGCGCGGGCGCGCACATGCTCGGCTCGGTCTGCTTCCAGGACGCCGACTCCCATGCAGCGCTGACGCACGCAAAGCCCACCGAAGCCGTGCTGACCGCCGCTGGCGTTGTGTGCGGCGAAGAGGGCGCGCTCTACGGCGCTCTCCCCTGCGACGCAGCCGCCTGCGGCGCCGCGCTCACCTTTGACTCCCACTTTGGTGCACGGGGAAGGCTCGCCCGCCTTTGCACCATGCAGCGCTCCGGCGGCGCGGCATACGCCGTCGGGCTGGACGAGGCGACCGGCATCGCCGTCACCGGCGGCGTCGGCACGGTCTATGGAGCGGGTACGGTCACTGTGCTTGACAATCGCAGCGCCGTTTACGGAAACGACGATTCGCATTTCAGCGTCAGCGATCTGCGCGTTTTCGTGCTGAGCGCGGGCGATCAGTTCGACTTTACAAGCGGCACGCTCATCGCTTCCTCCGCAAAGGAAGCCCCCGCAGAGTCCGCCGCACCCGAGCAGCCGGAGGACTTCCTCGCCTCCGGCAGCGCGCAGACCCGCGCCCTGCTCACCTTTGCCCTCAGCGGCGAAGAGAGCATGCATTATCCCGTCGCGGCAGACGGAGAGAAATTCACGCTGCGCGTGGAAAAGTCCGATGACTTCTCCGCTGTCTCGAGCGAGAAGAACTATGCAGCCTCCGTCCTGTCTGACCTGCCGCAGTGCGCTGTATCCGGCCTGCTGCTGAGCATCTGCTGATCTTCCGTACCTTTAGGCAGAAAGCCTGATGCGTGCGCACGCATCAGGCTTTCCAAATGATATGCACCCTTTCGCCGTCGAGCATGATCCGCTCGACAAATTCGGCGGCAATGAGCTTTTTTCGTCAAAGGATGCGCGTTGAAAATCAAACCGACGCGCATTTACCTTGTTACGAGTATGGCGGAGCATCGGCGTCAGCTCGAACAGCTAAAACTTGTATCATAAAAACGGAATTTATATTCCGTATATGCAAAGGAAGCGAAACGATCTTATCGCCCCCTTTACTCGTAGCAAAATATAGCACAATCTTCCGACAAAGGCAAGGGAAATTATGATTCCAAATATAAATTATGGAGTTTACAGGGGGAAAGCGCGCTGTAAGCTTGTGCCTCTGCACCCATTTGAGCGTTCTCTGGCGCAGACAGCTCGATCTCTGCATGCGCTTTAGTTGTGAATATAGTGGTAACTGTATTCGCTTTAGCACTTTTGCGCAACAGAATATAGATTCCGTTCTCAAAATCTCATATTTTGGCAAAACCGCCGAAAGGCGGCGACGCAAAGCCAGATGGGTCTAACGCCTCTCCGAATGGAGAATACGCTATGACAGCCGGTTGCACCCTTACTGATGTATTCGCTTGTCACTGCTCCGTCCGGCTTTGCTGGAACGGAGCTTTTTTCGTGAGGGGGTGGCTGACGATCCGACGAACATTTCGAGCGTTTTGCACCGAACAGGGAAAATCTGAGCTGCTCGCACAGTGGGACGGCGAAAAGAACGCACCCCTGACACCGGACGATGTGACCTTTGGCAGCCACAAAAGAGTCTGGTGGACCTGCCCGAACGGCCACTCGTGGCAGGCCATGGTTTACACCCGCAGCGAGGGAACAGGTTGCCCCTACTGCACGGGGCGCAAGGTTACGCCTAAACAGGGTGGCCTGGTGAAGCAGTTTCCACTGCTCGCGGCAGAGTGGGACGTCGAGAAGAACACGCCTCTGACGCCGCAGGACGTGACGACCGGCAGCCACAAGCTCATCTGGTGGAGATGCCCGAAAGGGCATTCCTACCGTTCCGCCGTCAAGACGCGGGTGCAGGGCAGTGGTTGTCCATACTGCGCGGGAAAGAACGTCCTGCCAGAGGAAACCTCCCTTGCGGCTGAGTATCCGTCGATCGCGAATGAATGGGACGCGGCAAAAAACGTGCCTCTTTTGCCTACGCAGGTGATCTCCGGCACAAGGCGCAAAGTCTGGTGGCGCTGTCCAAAAGGCCACTCGTGGCGTGCAGCAGTCTTTTCGAGGACCACCCTCGGCACGGGCTGTCCGGTCTGCACCGGCCGGCAGGCGCTCGCAGGTGAAAACGACCTCGCGACGCTGTACCCCGACATTGCCGCACAGTGGGACGAGGAGAAAAACGGTGCGCTTCGACCGAGCAGCGTCACCGCGGGCTCGAACCGCCGTGTGTGGTGGCGATGCGAAAAGGGGCACTCCTACCGCGCCGTGATCGCGCAGCGCGTGCAGCGCGGCGACGGCTGCCCTTACTGCGCCAACCGAAAGGTGCTGCCGGGGTTCAATGATCTCGCGACCGTTCAACCGCTGGTCGCCAAGCAGTGGCACGAGAGCCTCAACGGCGCGCTGACGCCGGAGATGGTCACCGCGGGCAGCCACAAAAAGGTGTGGTGGCAGTGCTCTTACGGCCATGTCTGGAAAGCGGCCATCTACTCGCGCGCGGGCGTGCAGCAATGCGGCTGTCCCGTCTGCGCAGGAAGAACCAAGCGCAAAACCAAGTAAACCCAGCCCGCAGAGGCGAGCAAAGGATAAAGAAAACTTAGGAGGTAAAAGTGATGAAACAGCGAATTCTTGCAATATTGTTGTCACTGACGATGATATTTACGCTGGTTCCGACAGCATGGGCGCTGAGTGAGGAGGAAAATCGGACTCCCATGGAAACATTTGAAAACGACGAGGGTGCCGAGGGCAGCGGAAGCGCGGCGCCTGAGATGAACGGCAACTGCGGCGCAACGGAAGCAGATCACGTCACGTGGGCATTGACACAGAACAATGAAGATAATGCCAGTCCTACCTATACGCTGACCATCTCCGGCAGCGGTGCGATGGCGGATTATGCAGTCGACGGCGCACCTTGGCATGTGGCGCTTGGTAAGGGTCAATCCGCTCGAGAGAAGATCAATAGTATCATCCTTCCGAGCGGTTTGACGCATATTGGTGCCAATGCATTTTTGCAGGCAAGTGTTACTAACGTGACAATTCCCGATACGGTCATTTCCATTGGTACCAACGCATTCTGGAATTGTAACACCATTCAAACGGCCCTCCCTGCCAGTGTGCAGGAGCTTGGTGCAACTGCTTTCTTTGGTACGTTTGTCGTCAATGTTGTAACAGATAGCCCGTATTTTTGCAGTGAAGCAGATGGGAAAATCCTTTACAGCAGGGATAAGACGACACTCTATCAAGTGTCGCAAGACTACTCCAGTACTTTCGCAATTCCGGAAACCGTCACAAGTATCTTTGACTATGCGATGTATGGATGTGCTAGAGTTAGCGGTGCGCTGACGATTCCGGACAGCGTTCAGTCGATTGGTCAGTCTGCATTTTACGGGACTGGTTTTACCTCACTGACATTAGGCAATAATGTGAAAGAGATTGGCAAGTGGGCTTTCCAAAATTGCAGCGGAATGAAGGACGATCTTGTGCTTCCAGCGTCTGTGACAAGTATTGGAGAATCTGCTTTCAACGGTACTGGATTTGATGGCGCTTTGACTTTCAACGCACAGATTGAAGAAATTCCCAATAATGAGTTTACCGGTTCGGCATTCACTTCTGTTACGCTTTCGGGCAGGGTGAAAAAGATTGGAGCTGGAGCTTTCCAAAACTGTAAAGAGTTGGAATCCGTTACCTTTTCGGACAATGTAGAGAGCATTGGTGATAGTGCATTCAATGGTTGTACGGCTTTGACTTCGGTGACTTTCGGTCAAGGTTTGCAAACTATTGGGGTATCTGCTTTTGCAAAATCTGGTCTTAGTGGTGAGTTGTGTTTCCCAGATTCTTTAAAAGAAATTAAAGAGTCTGCATTTTCGGAATGTGACAAAATTACGAAAATCATAATTCCGGAAAGGAGTATAGCCATCGAATATGCGGCATTCTATAAAGATACCGGTGTTCAACAAATCAACATTCCGCTTTCAGAGACTACATTTGACAAACTTGCCTATGGAGGCTACTATATCTTTACATGGGGCGGATCAACGCTGAATACACTTGCGATTGGTGCAGTACCAGAAGAAGTTCCAATAAGCCAACTGTTTGCAAGTTCTACATCCGGTTTAAAAACACTGATCCTTGGAACGGGTGTAACAAACGAAAATTCTCTATTGAATCCTCCAACTCTTGAGAACGGTCTCTATCCCAGCACATTGTCTGTTACTGGGAGACTATTGGAGGTTGGCACTAAGTATACAGTGTCTGACGGTAAATTAGACAAGAATATAGCAAAGAATATGTTGACCTTCGACACGCCGGAAGGAATAGAGAAGCCGGCCGTTACTTATCACAGTTCTAATCCAGCAGTTATTACAGTAGACGAGAACGGATTAATGAAGGCGGTTGGTTCTGTCGGACAGAGCGCGACGGTCAGAGCCCTATATGATGGCACAACATTTGCAAAAGTCGATGTGACCATTGGCACATCGGCTGGCGATGATTTCTATTCGATTGATCCTGTTATTGCCGACCAGACCTACAAAGGCTGTGCACTGAAGCCTGCTGTCAAGGTCACCAAGAACGGCAAAGAGATTACCGATGGCTTTACAGTCAAATATGATAACAATACCAACGTCGGTACGGCTACCGCTACGGTCAAAGTTGGCGATACGGTTATCGGCACGGCCACATTTAATATCGTCAAGGCCACTCCCACCATCGACATCTCCGCTGAACCGGCTTCGCTTGTCGGCGGCGGCAAGGTCACGCTGACCGTGACGGGCGTGCCCGAAGAGGGCAATGTGACTGTGACGTGCGACAACGGCATCACCGTCGATGGCGAGAATGGCACATATTCCGCTGTCCTGCCCAACCGCACTGTGGACTATACCTTTACGCTCAACTACACCGGCGTGGAAAATGGCAACTATAGCGATGCAACGGACACCTGCACGGTTTCCGTGACCCGTCGCCACACTTCTTCCGTTACCCCCGGCAACACCGTTTCCGTTCCCTCTACCCCGAACGGCACGATGACGGTCAACCCGTCTACCGCCTCCAAGGGCGAGACTGTTACTATCACCACCAAGCCCAGCGAGGGCTATGAGCTCGGTTCCATTGAGGTTCTCGACAAGAACGGCGATTCGCTCAAGCTCAAGGATCTCGGCAACGGCAAATACAGCTTTGTCATGACGGATGGCAAGGTCAGCGTCGAGGCGGAGTTCGTTAAGACTGCTGCTACCAGCTTTGCTGATGTTCCCGCGAACGCTTACTTTGCCGATGCAGTGAAGTGGGCAGTCGATAAGGGGATCACCAACGGCCTGCCTGACACGATGTTTGGCCCCTACGAGTCCTGCACGCGTGCGCAGATCGTGACCTTCCTGTGGCGCGCCGCTGGCAGCCCCGAGCCGAAGACCGCAAGCAGCTTCACGGATGTTCCCGCGAACGCTTACTATGCCAAGGCGGTTGCCTGGGCAGTCGAGAACGGCATCACGAACGGCATGACCGCGACGACGTTTGCCCCGAATGCGACTTGCACGCGCGGCCAGAGCGTGACGTTCCTGCACCGTGCGCTCAAGGGCACCGCGAGCGGCAGTGCGAACTTCACCGACGTGAAGTCCGACGCGTTCTACGCTGATGCGATTAACTGGGCGGTTGCGAATAACGTGACGAACGGTACTTCCAACACGACGTTCAGCCCCAACGCGGACTGCACGCGCGCGGAAATCGTGACGTTCCTGTATCGTGCCTATCAGGGCAAGTAAAACTTAAAATCATGCGGAAAAGCGGCGGTTCACTCGAACCGCCGCTTGGCTTTTGTATACAGTTGTGTAATCGTCAAAGCTAACGGCGTATAGACTCCTATGAGATAATAGTGGTGGAACGTTGCGCAACGTTCCACCACTATTAACGTCAGGGGGATGCGCCATGACATCCATAGAGTTGAAGCATCAGGCACGGCTGCGGGAATGGGCAGAAGCAATTCAGGATTGCAGAAGCAGCGGGTTGTCAGTCCGGCAGTGGTGCAGGGAGAGGGAAACAACGACAACTACATACTATCGTTGGGAACGGGAACTGTTGTCTGCTGCCAGTTCAATGATACCGCAGACTGAAGTGCCTGCTGTTGCGTTTGCAGAGTTACCAGTACCGAAACAGGTGCGTTGCAACACAACGGAACGTTCCGCTACGCTGCGCATCGGCAATGCCAGTCTGGACATATATCCCAGCTGTGACACAGAACAGATGAAAAAACTGGTGGAGCTTCTGCGCCTATGCTGAACGATTTCGCCGGAGCGGACAAGGTCTACATCGCCTGCGGCTACACGGATCTGCGCAAGGGCATAGATGGTCTGGCGCGGCTGGTCCAGCAGCAGTTTGCGTTAGACCCCTTCACCAACACATTATTTCTGTTCTGCGGACGGCGGAGAGACCGCATCAAGGGGCTGTACTGGGAAAAGGACGGCTTCATCCTGCTGTATAAACGCCTGGAACAAGGGGCATACCAGTGGCCACGCTCGGAATCCGAGGTAAAAACGCTAACGCCGCAGCAGTACCGCTGGCTCATGGAGGGACTGCAAATCGAGCAGCCGAAAGCCCACCGTCCGGTGACAGGATTGAGTGCGGTCTAAGTAAGGAAGAATGTCCAAAAACCATTGAAAACGCTGGCTTTTCTCTCTGCTTTGTGGTATAATTTTCTCATGGAAAACAGAGAAATTCAGACAAGCAACACGGAAGAAATGGTGACCATTTCCCGTGCGGAATATGAGCGCTTGCAGCAGGAAAATGCGCAGCTGGAAGCAAAGTTTGCCGCCCGTGAACAGGAACAGGCGCAGGTCATCACCAGCCTGACGCTGCAAAATGAGTGGCTGCTGGAGCAGCTGAAGCTCTCTAAGAAGAAGCTGTTTGGCCGCTCCTCAGAGCAGGCGGAGCAGCTGGTCATGGACCAGCTGAGCCTGACCTACAACGAGCTGGAGGCCTACATCTTCGGCATGAATTCTGCCGGGAAAGCTCCCGTCACCGTGAAGGCCCATGAACGGAAACGGCAGTCCGGCAGTGTGCTGGATATTGTTCCTGAAGGGACGCCCACTGAGGTGGTGGAGCACCGTCTGCCCGAAGAAAAGCTGGTCTGTGAGGCCTGCGGCAACCAGATGGTGGAGATCGGCAAGGAAGTGCATCGGAGCCTGCAGATGAAACCCGCCCAGTTCTGGATCCGCGAGGACGTGTACTACACCTACGCCTGCAAGAACTGCGAGCAGGAGACCGGCGAAGCCAACATTGCAAAGGCGGCGAAGGAGCCTGCGCTGCTGCCCGGCAGCTTTGCCTCCGCGGAGGCAGTGGCGTATCTGGCAACACAGAAATTCGTCATGTACTCGCCTCTGTACCGGCTGGAGCAGGAGTTTAACCGCCAGGGCTTGAAACTGTCCCGGCAGACCATGTCCAACTGGCTGCTGAACACTTCGGAGAAGTGGCTGCGGCCGGTCTACGATGTGCTGCGAGAGCAGCTTTGCAGGGAGCTTGTGCTGCACGCCGACGAGACGACCTTGCAGGTGTTGAAAGAGCCGGGACGTTCCTCCACCAGCAAGTCCTACATGTGGCTGTACCGCACCAGCGGCTGCGCAAAACAGGCCATTGTCCTGTATGAGTACCAGTCCACCCGAAAAGCGGAGCATGCGGAGGCCTTCCTGAAAGGCTTCTCGGGCTGGCTGCACGCGGATGGGTACCAGGGCTACCACAAGCTTCCTGAGAATATCCGGGTGGTTGGGTGCTGGGCCCATGCGCGGCGAAAATTTGATGAGGCGTTGCAAACGCTGCCCAAGGAGATGCAAAAGGACTCGCCGGCAGCGATTGGCGAATGCTATTGCTCCCGACTTTTCAAGCTGGAGCAGGCGTTTGCAGAGCTGACGCCGGAGGAACGATATGAAAAGCGGCTGGAACAGGAAAAGCCTGTTTTAGACGCGTTGTTGTCATGGGCAAATGAGATGCAGGCGAAAACCGCGCCGAAATCTGCGTTGGGCAGGGCCATCCACTACCTGCTGGAGCAGTGGCCGTACCTGGCAAGGTATCTGGAGGATGGCCGTCTGGAGCTGAGCAACAACCGTGCCGAGCGCAGCATTAAACCATTTGTGATGGGGCGGAAAAATTGGCTCTTTGCCAATATGCCCGGTGGCGCGCAGGCCAGCGCCATGATCTACAGCCTGATGGAAACGGCGAAGGAAAACGGCTTGGATCCGTATCAATATCTGCTTTGGATCCTGCAGACTGCGCCGCAACTGAGTGAAACTAACAAAGCATGGGCAGAAAGCCTGCTTCCCGCAAATGCCCCGGAAGAATGCTATATGTCTCATAAATAAAAGACCGCCATCTCGGTGAGCAGCAGCTCACTTTGAGATGGCGGTCACTATTTTTGATGTGTGCAAATTAGGGCCGATCACTGTGCAGTGCATCGTGTATCCGTTCGACCAACGCCCTTGCCGTAAAAGGCTTCGGGAGCACAAAGCTTGCGCCCAAACGGTATGCCTCCTCTATGACCCTGTGTGTCGGCAGAGCCG
>ENA-UEQJ01000557-UEQJ01000557.1-human-gut-metagenome-genome-assembly--contig:-NODE-557-length-31260-cov-14.153353_pt1 | contig 31260 bp, 24 predicted proteins | sample MGYA00242937_ERZ507938 | MGnify/ENA primary metagenome ERZ507938 (study PRJEB26167, sample SAMN06115437) | human gut metagenome | host: Homo sapiens | place: China:Gansu | collected 2015-07-03...
GAAAGACAACAATAGGTATGGTCGATTTTTTAAGCAACTCAAAAAACTTGGCAGTTTGAATGAGCAACTAAGTGTAATTAACTATATTTTATTTTCATATTCCGAGGACTATTTTTTATCCTCAAACATACCTCAAAATATTTTAAAAGAGCTGGTTGCTTTATCTGGTAAGACACCAGAACTTCTGACTCTTACGCCACCATCGCCTGAAAGGATACTTGAAGCTGCAAAAGAGATTTTTGATTTTCGTGACAGGCAAAACATACCTAATCTACTTTCAAGTCAGTTTGCATTGAATAATGAATGATTGTCAAAGAAGTGAGCAAATATGAACCTGCTCACTTCTTTTTTTGGTTGTTTATTGGACAAGATTTACTAACCGTCTGCAACATGCAGTCTGCGCTGGCCGGCGGCCACAGATGCGCTGCTCAGCGGCCGGATTGCGCTCCCAGCGGCCACCCTTTAATGCTCCGCCATTTCCTGGTATCCCCTTACTCAGTGAAACAGAGAAGATTGTATCGAAATATATTGCAGAAGTTTTGGCTGTTCCTACGGGAAACGACTTTGTGACTTTCAAAGCTTCTAAGACTGAACCTATTGCGGTGCAGCGCAAATATCATGGCGTAAGCACTCAGATCACTGGCTACATAAAGAATGTGCGAGTTCCCTTCAATGTGGACATCGGCGTTGGTGATGTTATCGTTCCTCGACCGGAGCGACGCAATATCCAAACGCAGCTGGAGGGATATGAAAAGCCGGAGATCCTTACCTATTCTCTGGAGAGCACTATTGCCGAGAAGTTTGACGCTATCCTGCAACGCTTTGAACTTACTGGTCGTATGAAGGATTTCTATGATATTTACTACCTGTCCCGTACCTTCAACTTTGATGGACTGAAACTACAGACCGCAATTCAGGAGACCCTCCAGAATCGTGGTACTGCTTATGAAAAGGACAGTTTTGAGCGCATCATTGCATTGGCCGAGGATGCGGATATGCAAATCAAATAGAGATATTTTCTAAAAACATTAGGCGATCCGGAGATTCCTTTCAAAACGGTAATTACAGGGTTGCAATACTTTCTCGAGCCAGTTTGGAGATGTTTTTTAGCTGAAGAGGAGTTTCTAATGAGCTGGCAATCTATCAATGCAGTTTGGATAAAGGGAGATGTAAGCAAACGCAAAATGGCGCGCTGAATCTTGCGGAGATTCAGCACCAGAACGGACATGGCGATCACATGGGCCGCAGTCTCCCGCAGCTTTGCAGTGACCAGCCCCATGCCACATTTACGCTTCGCCAGACTGAATCTGCGCTCCACTTCCACGCGCTCGCACTCATCCCGATAGTCCTGATCACCCTTCTTAGGCCGTCCCGGAGCTGGGCCGGAAAGACGAAAACGTTTCTCCCCGGTTCGATTTGGACCGGGGATGAATTTTATAAGAGGTTTGGATCTCGATTTTCCGCAAAATAATGGCAGGCACATTCTTGCCTGCCATTATTGATGCGGTTTTGCCTTTCCCCGCTTACTTCATAGAGCGTGCCAGGAACGCGGCGATCTGGGCTCTCGTGCAGGTGGCGGCGGGGGCGAAGCGGCCGCCGCCCACGCCGGTGGTGATGCCGTTTTCCACGGCCCAAGACACCGCGCCTGCGTAGTAAGTGTCAGCAGGGACGTCGATAAAGTTCGCCGCTCTGCCCACCGCAGGCTGGCCCTCGGCCCGCCACAGCATCGTCACCATCTGGGCGCGGTTGATAGCGGCGTTGGGGTTCGCGCCGTCAGAGATATCCTTCTCCTTCGCCCAATTCTGCGCGTTCTCGAACCAAGTGTTGCCGCCGTTCAGATTTGCGTCGTTCTGGCGGGCGAGGATCGTCCAAAGCTGGGCGCGCGTGGTGGAAGCGTTGGGGGCGTAGGTGGTCTCGTTCATGCCGTTCACGAGGCCGCGGGCACTGACAAAATCAATGGCGTCCTTTGCCCAATGATTTCTCGTGTCGGCAAAATCCTTAGAGTTATCAACGATTTTCACGGTCGCACCGCCGTTGACAGTCAACTGGATGCCGTCCTCGGTGGGAATGGAATCCTTCAAAATCTCCTCCGTGCCGTCGGGATGGACAAGCACCGCCACCGTGCCGGGCTTCACGTTGGAAACGGGAATTTCCACCTTGGTCTCGCCGGAATTTTGGGGCAGTTCCACCTTCACCACAGGCGCGGTGTTGCTGTTCCGGGTGGCCTTGACTTCCACAGGAGCCTTCACCGCCTCGCCGTTCTTCTTCGCGTCCTCAACGGCCTTGCCGCTGAGGGTGGTCTCCGCCGTGGTCTGACCGTGCTTGTCGGTCTTGACCGTGCCGGCGGAGCCGTCAGCGGCCTTGGTCTCGGTGACGGAGCTGCCGTCGGGCTTGCTCTCGGTCTTGGAAACAGAGCCGTCCTTCTTGGTCTCGGTCTTGACGGTGGTGCCGTCGGGCTTGGTGACCGTCTCCACCTTCGTACCGTCGGGCTTGGTGGTAGTCTCCGTCTTACCGGTGCTGGCAGAGGGCTTGTCAGAGCTGCTGGAGCCGCCACCACCGGAGGACGAACCGCCGGAACTGCCGGACGAACTACCGCCACCGCCGGAACTGCCGCCCGTAGACCCGCCGGGCTGAGAGGGCGTTGTGCCGCCCGCAGAGCCGCCGTCCGGAGTAAAGCGCCACGTTCCGCGGAACACCACGGTCGTGCCCTCTAAGGTGCCGCCGTCCCAGCCGGAGAAGGCCCATGTGCCGGTCAGGCCGCCGTTCTGCGCGTTGGAGGTCGAATCAGCGGTGAAAGTGGTATCCACAGCGTCCATCGCCTGCTCCACGCTGCGATAAGCCCTGCTGTCGGTGGGCAGCGTCCTGTCGGAGGGGGCTTCGCCCCAGTCATAGCGCACCGTGTAGGTCTTTACCTCCGGCTGCTCCGAGGTCTCCTGATAAACGAAGGTAACCGTGGAGCCGTTGTCCTTCATATTGACAAAGGTGTGGCCGTTCAGGGTCTGAGGCGGCTGCCAGTTCACGCTTGCGCCTGTCGGGACCGGCAGAACGGAGGGTGCGGTGTTGGGCATCGCCGTGCCGTCCTCCAATTCATATTGAATGGTAACGTCAGTGTAGGACTGATTTTCGGTGCCGTCGGTGGCAAGGGTATTCCCCGCCCCGTCCACCACCTCAAAGCCGATGGTATCGCCGCTTTGCAGCTGGGCGTTCTCCGGAATTCGGTAGACAAGAGAGCAGTTGACAAGGCCGGAATCAAAGTCGCTGCCGGTGTATTCCAGCGCGCCCTTGGGCCAGAACTTGGACTTTTCGCTCCAGACGGGAACGGTAAAGACCTTTTCCGCCCAAACGTCTCCGCCGTCTGCCGTGACCGCCCGGCTGCCGTCAGCGTGCCGCACCCACAGGCGCAGCGTCACGGTCTGTTCCTCGGTGTCGGAGAGGTTTTGAACGATGGTCCGCAGCTCGATCTCCCGCCCCTTCATGTCCGGAGAGAAGCGGTCTTTGCCGCTGCCGCTCAGAAGGCGGTTCTCCCGATCTGTTTGATACTTCCAATAGCCGGAGGAGTCCGCCTGCCGGTAAGCGTCAGAGTTCTCGGTGGGGTTTTTATACTCGCCGGTGTATAGCTTCACCTCCGGGACCGCCGCATAGAGGGCGGGCGGGTCAGAGATCAGCTGGCTCATGCGCTTGGTGCCCTGAAGGGTGCACACGTCGCAGAACTCGTTTCTTGTATTCTCCCGCATGAGGCACTCGAAGCTGGAATTGTACACATACGAATTGTCAGTGTGTGGGCAGGAATAGGTATGGCGGAAGCCCAGCATGTTCTTCCACTTTACCTGCGTGGGGTCCGCCGTGTGAGAGATGTTCAGCGAGGCGCGGTAGGACTCCTCCCCCACCGGGGTCGAGCTGGTCGCATACTCGTCGCCTAAATGAAACAGTCCGTGTCCCAGCTCATGGCGCAGGATAAACGGGGAGGAGCTGTTTTTCGCGGCTGCCAAGATATAGTGGATGCCGCTTTTTATCTCATCGTGGGAGCCGCCGAAATATTCTCCGCTGTTCGCCAGCACAACGAACTGGTTGATGTGCTCATAAACGTAATCATACTGTCTGTATTCGTCAGCCTCCGGCATGGTCGTGTTGGGAATATGCGCGTCATGGATCTTTTCAAGGAAGGCCGTGCCTATGATGCGCTCGAAAATGTGGTTTCTCCAGCCTCCGTAGTTGACGGAGATGCCGTTTTTATTCGCCTGAAAAAACGTGCTGCTGCCGTTAAAGCCGTCTTTCGATGCCGTGCAGAGCGCATAGACGTTAAAACGGTCCGCCATGCTGCGGTACGGCTCCGTGTTCAGCGTTGCCTGCCACAGCCGCTGAACATCTTTGACGAAATCCGCCTGCTGGCTTTTGGTGTAGCCCTCGGCGCAGAACAGGATCACCATGTTCTCCGTGTCGCTGCGGGGCTTCTGGATCACATACACCGGAATGGTGGGGTTGGCGTATTCACGGTCGGTTGTGTAGCGCTCGCTCATCTCCACCTGAAGATACGTCTCGGTGTCCACGTTCCAGTTTTCGTCGCCGGTGTTCCGCTCAGCGGGAGAAAGAGGGGTGCTGTCCGCGGGCTTGCCCGGCGCGGCGCCCACATAGGGGTCAGCCGCCGTGCCGCTGCCGGAGGTCACGGCATAATACGCCATGTCCAGATAAAACGCCGGACGGATGCCGTAGTAGCCCTTGCAGGGCGCGTCGCGTCCGATGCTCCCCTGCGGGCTTACATAGCGCATATCGTGGTTGCAGTCCGTCACCGGCGTCCGCAGCCAGTAGCTCCAGTTGACGCCGTTCCGGTTCTGCCCGATGTAGTAGCCGCCGAGGTTTTCATAGACGGTGTGGAGCTGCTTGACATCCAGCAGGAACACCTTGTCGGTGATGCTTTCGTAATGCGCGCCCTCGTAGCCGTCCGCCACCGAGCCGATGTCGGTGTTGTAGGGGAGGTCGGTCCCCGGCGCGTCGATGTAGCCCGCGGTGTACTCCGGGTGGGAAACGATGGAACGCTGCGTCACCGTTTTGATGGCGGCGGCCTCGTCCGGCGTAAAGCCGTTGAGGAAGCCCGCCTTGCCGTCATACGCGCCGCCGCCCACAATATAGCCGTCCTTGGGCGGGTTGCCGCAGAGCCATTCCACCTGTCCGGCATCGGCGTCGGAATTGAGCCACGAGCGCATATCGCTGTCCCGCCAGTGGTTGGAGCCGTATTTGCTCCGGTTGCTGCTGCGTCGGTGGGAGCCGCTGTCGGAATTCTCGCTGGTCTGCGCGTCATAGGGCATAGAGTCGCACAGTACCTTGTCCGAGAGCATCAGCGGGCCGTTTTCGTCCACGCTGACGCAGCGCCACAAGATCGGCTCGCCGTCATAGCGGCCCAGTTGAATGTAATCGCCCAGCTGAACGCCCGTCTCCGCACCCGCGGCCTTGACCGGCAGAGGGAGCAGGCAGAGCGTCAGGACAGCGGAAAGAAGCAGAGCCGTCACTCTGCCGCTTTTTCTGTTCTTCATGTGTTGTCTCCTTTGCGTTTGATTTGCATGGTTTTGCCTTTGAAGTTATCATTTTACAGGAAACGGCAGAAAAACACAAGAAAAAATTCCCAGTTCCCCGTTCGTTCCCATGCCCGCCTGACGGTGAACGGCACAGACCGTTGGAGCCTTTGTGTGCGCAAAGCCAGAGCGGAACAAAAATAAGCGTCAGACGGTACGCCGCCGTTGTATGTGGCGTCCGCGCCGGATCAGGAGGCCTTTCTCCTGCGGCGGTTTCTGTCGGACATTGGGGCAAAAAGAAGCTATTTGTGATAATCGCTTGATTTGCGGGGAACAACAGTGTATGCTATTCTTTGATATGTGGAGGGAGGTATGGGCTATGTCGTTGAGAGATTTTCGGAAAGAATATCAAGATTTCGTTTTACGTTATGTGCTGCCCCTGATGGGGCTGCCGCAGAGGAACCGCCCACTCATGGACACCTCGGAGCAGAAAACGAATTTAACAGGGGAGCTTCCGGTTGTTATATATGACAGTGAACGCGGCAGCTTGACCTTTACCAACAAACGCTGGCCCATTTTTGGGGTGGAGCGTGTGGAATCGGTCACAGAGGATACGAAACGTCTGGCCGAAAACCTGTGCAGAGCGTTTTTCCAAGTGTCGCCCTACCATCCGGATTCCTTTCGGGAGCGAGTGCCCTTTTATTCTCAGATCCACAGAGAAAAGATTTTTCAACTGGCTGTTCAGCGCGGCATCTGCACATGGCTGTTCGGTTCAAAAAATGACGCGGTAGAAGAACTGATGGATCTGCTGGAAAAATGGGCCGTGCAGACCTACGAGGGCAAAAAGGTCACCTTTGGATTTGTTATTTCGCCGAAAGCTGAACAGGTAAAGCTTCTCAAAAAGGATTGGTTCAAATTTCTTGGCGATGACTACGCCGCGGTTTTGACCGACTGCATTCATTCTGTCATTCAACTGGACAAGGAGTGCAACTTTGTGAAGTTTCTCTCTTTGACAGAGAACGACGGGGCGATCCCGCTGCACAAGGTCTCGTCCTATCTCCCCCTCCGTTTTTCTCAGTGCATCCACGAAAATGTCCATGATGGCGCGATTGGAATATTTCTGCTTAACAATGGTGATATCGTCCTGTCAAAGGATCGCCAGATCAAATTTGTTAAGCGGAATCTGCGGTGGCTGAATTTCAGCTTTGAGGCATTCCGCGCGGCGTCTTGCAGCAGGGGAAATATGTGGGACGGAAAACTGCTGCATGAGATCTACGCCACTATGCTGGATGTCTCCTTTGCGCACACCGGAGGGATCCTCGCGGTCGTAACGGCTCCGGAAGATCTGTGGCGTCCTGAAGCGGAGAATGGCGCTTGCGTTTTGAAAGCATACGACAATCTGCGTATTGAACCGGATGAGAAAGAACTGGGAATGCTCTCGTCAAAGGACAAAGAGATCGTAAAAATCAAGCGTCAGGTACTTAATCTGCTCATCGCCGGAAAAGCCTTTCCTGATCTTGACCGCAAGCTGCGCAGTGAATTAACGGCGATGGACGGCGCGTGTATTCTGTCCGCAGACGGCACCACGGTCGCGTTTGGCGCGATCATACGCAGTGACCCGGAATCCTCCGGCGGTGCCAGAGGTGCAGCCTGCAGGACGCTTTCTCACTATGGTATGGCGATCAAGATCTCAACAGACGGATATGTAGAGATGTATCTTGATCGGGAGAAAGTGATGGAGATCAAGTGAGACGATGGTATGGCAATGGCCGATCCCGCGCATACTATGAAAGTAGTTCCTAAAAACCATAAGAGTCGTCCCCAAAAGTCCGAAGGCCCAGTTCCAAAAATCTATTGACTTTTGCGAAAAACTCTGGTAAAATAAGCGGAACTACAAAGTTGACATGTCGGTGTACCGAGGATGTCAGATTGCCGATAGAGAGTGGCCGGCAATGAACGGCCCTTTCTTGAAAACGGCAAGCAAGACCGGCTTTGCCGGTCGAGTGTCCAGGGCTGCGCTCTGACGCTCAAAAGAACAGCAAGGCTCGATCTCTCATGCGATTGGGAGATCGAGCCTTGCTGTTCTAATGTAAGTGCTCAATATTGTACCTTATCGTCACATGCCCCGCCAGCCCCCCGTTTGATATGCGACCCGGTTTGCCGCTCAATAAGTTCAATCGCTTACCTCCGGACAGGACAAGCGCCCGAGCAGATGCTCGGGCGCTTGCTGCATGCGTTGGATTCTTTAAATGGCCTTTGTGCCAACAAGTGTATTGCCAGAATAGGCGTACACAAGAACAGAAACACTGCTATCAATATAGGTATCTTCCGTTGTATTGAACACAATGCAGTTTGTACCGCCCTTGACAACGATGGCGTATCCGCCCTCGTTGTAGCTGAGTGCATCCGTATCAATGCCCTTATTCGCTGCAGTGCGTCTATCATAGGCATGGAAGCTTTTGAGTGCTTCGGTGGCACTTGCATCCTTGTTCAGCGCAATCAGATACTTCAGACCGTTGGAGACATTCCAAGCTTCATCCCAATTGCTCGGGATCTTAGCAACATCAGCCTCATCCCACGCTTCGCCGTCCAACGTCCGATAGGTAGCTGCAACATTCAATACCAGCTTGTAAGTATAGCCGGACGCATCGTCAATGGCGATGGAGAATTTGTCTGCTCCGGCGTTCTGGGTGACACTGATAGTCTTGCCGTTCAAACAATTGCCGACGATATACTTGCCCGCCTGCTGATAGGAATTTAATGCGTCAGCCTTCTGGCTCTTGGAAGCACCGGGAGCAAAAGCAACGTCGGCAGAGTCTTTGGTAGACTTGATCACAGCATTGGTTGTGCAGTTCGTAACATTAATCGTACCAGATTCATCAAGGCTCTCAATGTAGGCAGAGTTGCCGTACAGGAAACCGACAGAACTTGTACCGGTGATCGTACCGTTGTTCGTGCAGTTGATGAAGTTCATTGTGGTGCTGACATTGAAGCACGGGCCGGAACCAATGAGCACACCGGTGCAGGTGCCGGCGTTCTGAAGATTGACATTTACTGTGATATCTTTGAAGTTATAGGTCGCCGGATCGCCATTGGCCGTGTAGATTGCATTGATCACCACAAAACCAAAGTTATTGCTGTTGGCCTTGGTCAGTTCGGATGTGCTGGTAAAGGTGAGATTTTCAAAGTCCGCGCCGTAGCTCGTGCCCCAGTCGACGCAGGAGAGTAGACTGGTAGCCAGCTCCCCCATCGTCACATGGATATTCTTGAAGGTGGCATGCCCGGAAAGTCCAGCAACATTAAAGAGAACAGCAAAGTCTCCGGAAGTGCGAGCACTGGAGAGTTCCTGGTTGCCGCCATCGTATACACCGGCAAATTTCGTGACCTCATCACCGGCGGCAACCGCAATATCTGCAGTCTGCTTGAAGCAATAGGGTGCGCCATTGAGCTGATCGATGGCCTTGAACTGCTTGGATGTTGCAATCAGGAACGGATCTTCCGCCGTACCGGTGCCGCCGTCAAAGAGCGCAACGACTTCATATTTGTCATCTTCGAGCTTCTTTGCCGCATAGCCTGCGGCGACAAAGTTGGTGCCTGCGCCCTCGGCTTTACAGTCGGCGGGATTGAATTTTACAAATGTGCCGCCGGTGACGGTGATCTTGGCAGTGCCCTCTGTGCGGTGCTTGTCATAGCAGTTCAGTACGAATTCGTCAGCCTTGGCTGTGTCGGGATACTTCTGCTGAATGGAATAAGCACCGCCCTTAACGGTCAATTCACCTTGATACACATACACGGCATGGATGTTGCCGACAAAGGTACCATTCTCAATGGTGAGCGTTGCACCATCCTGCACATCGACTGCATAGCAGTCATTTTCCTTGGCTTTGAGTGTGCCGTTGCCAGTAATGGTCAAATCGCCGCCGGCGCGGACGGAAAGCAGCGACCAATCATCCGCGCGCTTTTCCCACAGGTCATTTGTGTTGCTGATGGTCTTGCCATTCAAGTCGAGCTTGACAGCCTTTGTAACAATGACAGTTTCAGAGATGTCAGCATCCTTCAGCAGCTTCACTTCGCCGCCTACGGCAACAGCCTCCTGCAGCGTCAGATAGTTCTTTCCGTTGATGGAAGCAGCAGCCTGAGCGGGATCGGCGGAACCACAAACGGTGCACTTATGATCCTCCCCATAGGTATGCTCAGCCTTGCCGCTGACGACATTGTGTCCGCAGGTAGCGGCATGCCAGTGATAGGTATCGTCATAGCTCCAGGCATCCGCGTAGCTGTGGCTGTGGCTGCTGCCGCCGCCGGAGCTGCTGCCGCCGGAGGAAGAGCTGCTGCCGGTGGTGGAGCTGCTGCCGCCGCTGACGGTGCTGTCCTTGCCGTTCTTGTCGGTGACGGTGATCTTGCTGTCACCGCTGTTCTTGACATCGGTGTCCTTGGTCTGAACGGTGATGTCCTGATTGGACTCCACCTTCTTCACGGTGCCATTGCCGGTGACGCTGGTATCCTCCGCATGGTTCTCCACGTTCTTGATAGTGGTGCCATTGCCGGCGTTGACATTTGCGCCGGGGGCATTCTCGGACATGATGACGTTGTCGATCTTGGCGCCGTTCTTGGCCTCGACCGCGCTCTTTTCACCGTCCAGCGTCACATTGTCCGCGGAGGCGTTGTCCAGAATGACCTTGGAGTTGTCGCCGCTGACCGTGATGTCATCGATGTTCTCGCTGCCCTTAACGGTCACTTCGATGTCATTGGTGGGCACGAGCAGCTTGTCCACGCTGCCGGTGACGGTCACATCGTCCGCCACAACGAGGACGATGCCCTTGCCGTCGGCATTGATCGTTTCGCCGGCCTTGTCGGCGTAGGTGCCGATGGCGCGGTCAAGGATCGTGACGGTGGCCGCACGGGTGATGTTGTTCTGAGGAGCCAGCTGGTCGGCAGTCACGCCGCCCACAACGCCCGCCTCGATCAGAGCAGCCAGCATACCCTGAGCATAGGACGCCACCTGTGCGGCGTCGGTATATTTCGTCAGATCGGGGTTTTCAATGGGCTCGATACCCAGAGCGCGGCCCAGCATGACCATGGCGCGCTCACGGGTGATGGGTGCGTTGGGGGTCACAGTGCCGTTGAGGTTGCCCTTGAGGATGCCGGCCGCCGCGCAGCGGTTGATGGCATCGTAATGCCAGGCATCGGGGGTATTGTCGGCAAAGCCCGCGTTTTCTGCGGCGGGCAGTTTCAGGAGTCTTGCGAGAATTGCTGCGAAGTGGGCGCAGGTGAGCTGCCCGTTGGGGTTGAACTTACCATTATTGCCCTGAATGATGCCGTGGCCGCTCCAACGTTCGATGGATGCCTCAGCCCAGTGTCCCGCGATATCGCCGTAAGTCGGCTCTACCGCGCTTGCGCCTACCGTGAGCAGACTGACTGACATGGCAAACGCAAGAAAGATTGATAACAGTTTGCGTTTCATCTTTTTTTCTATCCTCCTAAGAATGTATATATATTTCCGCGGCTCCCCGCGGTTGAGTACCTATTATAATTAGTGTGTCGGCTTCTCCGGCCGCCCTGCTAAGATCGCCGTACATTGGCTCAGCGGCCTGCCTGCGCAGACAGGGCAGCCGCAGCGCTGTTTTCCTGTACGGCTGCTGATGACCGATTTCCACGCATGGCCGTTTTCACACAGCCACCATGCCTTCCGGCGGCTGCCGGGCGTCACCTGCTGCGGCGTGAAGCTGCCGTTAAGGGTCGGATGCCACTGCGATGCGATCACCGGCTCCTTGGTCTCCAGATCATTAAATCCCGGCAGGACCTTGCGGTTGGTGCAGTACGGGCAATCGCTTTCCCTGTTCACACGGTGGGCGATGACCGCACAGAAGGAATGCCCCTTGTCACAGAGCCACCACACGCGGCGATTGGAATATGCGCTCACCGCCTCCGGCGTCAGCGCACCGTTCTTTTTCCGATCCCACTGTTCAGCAAGCTGCGGATGCAGCGAAGCGAGATCATTGAATCCGGACAGGACCTTTTGTCCCGCGCAGAACGGACAGCCTGCGTTTGATGTGACGCGGCTGGCAACGCTCGCCTGCCAGCTATGTCCTTTCGGACACCTCCACCAGACCTTCCGGTGTGCTCCCGGCATGACCTGCGTCGGCAGCAGCGGAGAATTCTTTTCCATGTCCCACTCCGAAAGCAGATCAGGGAATTTTGCCGCCAGAGAGTTTTCCTCCGGCAGAACAGTGCGGCCCGCGCAGAAGGGACAGCCCGTTCCCCGCGCGCGGATTCTGACTTCGGAACGGTAGGAATGGCCTTGGGAGCATCGCCACCATACCTTTTGATGGCTTCCGTAGGTCACATCCTTCGGCGTGAGCGGCGCATTGCGTTCATCGTCCCATTGTGTCAGCAGGTGAGCTCGTTCATGCCCGGCGCAGAAATCGTACAGAGACGGATGAATCGCTGCTCACCTCCCGCAGAATACTTGTCCGCCTGCAATACAGGCGGAAGGGTCTTTTAAGCTGATTGTGTATCCGGCACAGTGGATAAAAAAGTACAGGTTGCCGACCACAGCGACATACACAAAATCTACATCTTAACCATAGCACTCCCCCAACAGAATAGCAATAGGCCAGCGGCTTAAATCCGACTAAAAAATCGTACTTTTTTATCCAGCCCTTTTCACTTTCTGCGTTTTCTTAACGATTTCTTTACACCCGTCATCCTGAGCCCAGAGCAAAAAGCTCCGGTGGGTGACGCCCAGCAGTTTTCCTGCCGCCCGCGCGGACAGCTCGCCGCGCTCCCAACGCGCTTTGACTTCGCCGAATCCCTCCGGCAGCGCCTTGCGGGGTCTGCCGAATTTCACGCCGCGCGCCTTCGCTGCGGCGATTCCTTCCGCCTGCCGCTGATGAATGAATTCGCGCTCTGTCTGCGCCACATAGGATAGCAGCTGCAGCACGATGTCCGCGATCAGCGTTCCGGTGAGGTCGCGATTCCGCCGCGTGTCAAGCAGAGGCATATCCAGCACAACGATTGCCGCACCCTTTTCCTTTGTGATGATGCGCCATTGCTCTAAAATTTCCTCATAGTTTCTGCCGAGACGGTCGATGCTCTTGATCACAAGCGTGTCGCCGTCTTTCAGTTTGCGCAGCAGCCGCTGGTAGCTGCGGCGGTCAAAATCCTTGCCGGATTGCTTGTCCACAAAAATTGCCCGGTCCGTCAACCCAAATTCCCGCAGGGCAATGAGTTGACGCAGTTCATTCTGCTCCTTGGTCGAAACTCTTGCATAACCGTATTCCATGTGCTGACCTCCCAATTTATCGGTGGATAAATTGTAAGCCAGGTGCCGGCCACATGGGCGATATAGTGTTGCAAACTCTCCTCCGTTTTTCGCGTAGAGTCCACGCATAGCGCGTGGACTCTACGTTCTATACGGTGGTATTCTCTCATTTTCGCGGGTAACCTTCCATCCGCCGCTGCGTTCAGCGCTTACGAAATGCGGATGCCCATTGCCCCCCTGCGGCGGGTCAGTTATAACCCGCCAGCCCCCTGTTTCATACGCGGCCCGGTTTGACGCTCACTGCCCCAACATGACAGTAACGGAACGTTTCACAACGTTCCGTTACGCTTATCCTCCCCGGCCTTTCGGCCGGGGAGGATTCTTATAAGAGGTCTTGATCTCACTTTTCCGCGTACAGCCGCCACAGGAACGCCGCGATCTGCGCTCTCGTGCAGTCGTTGGCGGAGCCGAACAGCCCACCGCCGATGCCGTCGGTAATGCCGTGCTCCTTGGCCCACGCCACAGCCTGCGCATAGTAAGCGTTCGCCGCTACGTCGCTGAACCCGGCGCTGCCGCTCACGGCGGGGCTGCCCGCCGCGCGGTACAGGAACGCCGCACTCTGAGCGCGGGTGCAGGTGGCGTCGGGGCTGAACAGGCCATTGCCCGTGCCGCCGGTGATGCCGTTTTCAATGGCCCACGCCACCGCCTTGGCGTAGTAGCTGCCTGCGGAAACATCCGCAAAGCTGACCGTGCCCTTCGGCTCGGGAGAACCGGCGGCACGCCACAGGAACGTGACGATCTGGGCCCGGGTGCAGTTCAGATTGGGGCTGAAGGTGGTCTCCGTAGTGCCCTGGGTGACCTCGCGCTTGAGCATCCACTCCACCGCGTCCACGTAGTAGGCGCTGTTTGCCACGTCCGCAAAGGGATTCACCCAGGTGAAGGTAGGCTCCACCGTCACCTTATCGGCGGGCATCTCAAAGGTGTAGGTGCCGTTGCCGTTGTCCTTGACGGCCAGCTGCTTGCCCTTGGAATCCCGGACGATCACCTCGCCCACCTCGTAATGGCGCTCCGGCTTCACGGTGATGGTCACCTTGTCGCCCTTGGCCGCGCTGGTCTTGGAGAGGGAAACCGTCCCGTCAGGATCCTTGCTCACCTCCGTCTGAACGGGGTGGGTAGAGGGTCTGGAGCCGCCGCCACCGCCGGAGGGACGGGTGCTGACGGTCAGCTTGCCGTCCTCATAGCGGATGGTGTAGTTGTCGGAGGCCGCCGCGCCGCTGGCAAGGATCTTGACCTCGCCGGTCTTGGTCATGTCGGGGGTGATCTCGCTGCCGTCCGCGCCGACGTACTTCACCGTCGGCTGGGTCGTCAGCTTCTCCTCGCCCACCAGACCGGAAACGGTGTAGCTGTCCGCCCCCAGCGTGGGGGCCTTGTCGCCCACATAAGCGGTCTGATCCTTGGCCTTGACGGTGATGACCGCCTTGCCGATGACAAACGTATAGGTCTTATCTGCGGCCGTTCCGTCCGCCCACTGGGTATTGGCGGTGTCCTTCAAGGCCGCCGTGACGGAATAGCCCATCTCGTTGGCGTTGGTCTGCTTGTTGCCGGTGATGGTGTAAGCGCCATCCTCCGCCAGAGCGTAGGTCTGCTCCGTGCCGTTGTAGGTGAAGACCGTGGCATCCGCCGCAGGTGCGGTGATCGGCTTCTTCCCCACCGTCAGGGTGCAGGTCGCCGCCGCCTCGTCATAATCCTCCGTGGCGGACGCCTTGGCGGTGATGACCGCCGTGCCCGCGCCCTTGATGGTGACCTTGCCGGTGCCATCCACGGTGGCAACCGCAGGCGCACTGCTCTCGTAGGTCACGGTGCTGCCCTTGACCTCACCGGTAGTGGTGAGGGTAAAGTCCTCGTCACCGTAGGTCTTGGTCACGCTGCCGTTCTCAAACTTGAAGCCGTCTTGAACCAGCTTATCCGTGGGATGGAAGGTCAGCGTGGCGGTGATGTCCTTGTAGTTCGTGGCGGCAATGGTGACGCTGCCGCTCTCCTCCGATGCAGTCGCGATGTTCTTCGCGCTGAGGTAGCTGAGTTTGCCGCCACCCACGCTCACGGCGCTTAATATCGCGGTGGTGGGGCTCGTCAAAGACCAAGCCGTGATCTTCGCCCCGTCAGGCATCTGCCCTTCCGGGAAAAAGTCTGCTGCCGTCAGGGTTCCGGTCTGCACAGTGCTGCGGCCCTTGACGATGTTTACGGTCTTGGACGCCGTTCCGTTATAGTCCGCCCGACCGATGGTAGCCGCTTGTTCAAAGGCCGCGGAGGACAGCGTATAATTTTTCGCTTTTTCAGTGCCCTTCAAAGCAACGGTACCGGTGACCTTATCGGCGGTATCCACATTCTCACCGTTGAATGCCGCGCCAATGACCTCGTAATCTGTGCCGATCTCCAGCTCTTTGCCGTTTTTCAGTCCGTTAAAGGCCACGGCAGTAACAGTCGCATCGGCGCTGCCGTTATAGGTCTTGTCAGCCACGGTCACGCCGGAGATGGTCAGTACCGCCGGAGTGATGTTCCATTCCTTGGATACCGTCCCGGTGTAGTTGCCGGTGCCGGTGACCGTGATCGTTGCCTTGCCCACATTGGTGTTCGCGCCGTAGGAAACGGTGTAATCCGTGTCCTCGGTCAGCGCCGTATTGTCGTCCACCGGAACAACCACCGGCTGGATAGACAGTCCGGTATAGGTCTTGTCGGGGAAATCGCCGATTGTGACCTTGGACAGCGGCTTCGGCGCGATGGTGAACACATAGGTCTTGTCCGCGTCCGTGCCGCCCTTCCAAACGGTGTTGTTCTTGTCCTTCAGCTGGACAGTCACATCCTGGCTGCCTGCGTCCGTCCGCTTCATAGCGCCCGATACGGTATAGTAGGCCGCATCGGCGAAATTGCCCAAAACATAGGTCTGCTCCTGGCCCGTGTATTCAAACTGCGTGGGATCTGCGGTCGGGACGGCGATCTCACGCTTGCTGATGGTGAAATCCTTCGTGCCTGTGTGGATCACGGTGTCCGTCTCGTAGGACACGGTCACGGTATAGCTGCCCGCGTCGTTAGGGCACTCGCTTGACGTGGTGCCGTCCTTCGTGTTCGTGTAGGTGACGGTCACGGCGGGATCGGTAAGTTCCACGCCGGTCGGCAGACCGTTTACCTGCAATTCCTTCGCGGCTTCTCCGAAGGTCCAGCCGTCCATGGTAACTTCAAGCGGCTGTTCGAGCTTGGCGATCAGGTGGATCGGCACATTCAGCGTGATCCACTGGTAATTCGAGCTTCTTACCCAAATTTGCACGGTGCCGGCGGGATTGGTAAAGCCAGAAGGATTTACAGCATTCATCGAAATGGACAGTTCGCCATCAGTCGACACCGTCGAAGGTGCAGAGATGAAGAAGCTCTGCAAATCTGTCTGCAGTTCAAAGGTTACATTGCTGCCGAGAGTCAGAGTATTCAGATAGTTGTAAAGGTTGATCTTATATTCGGCCGCACGATTGAGATAAACATTATACGCCGGAGCAGTGACTACCTGCGGATCCATCGGTGCGATCGTAAAGCCGGTGCCGACGGTAGCGGCTTTGGTGGTGTCCGTCTCCTTAAATACGGCTTCGACGTAGTAATCTCCCGCATTGGTCGGCGCACCTCCAAGTGCTTCGCCCTTGTTGTATTTGCCGTTGTTGTCCTTGGCGGCCTTGTACCAGTTGTAGCCGGTGATGGCGTCATAAAGGTCTACCGTCTTGTAATTGACCTGGATCGTAAGCTGATCCTTGCTCGGCACCGGCACCGGGCTGCCGGTGTACTTGTTCGAGGTGATGTAGCCGCCCCAGCTTCGGATCGTCGGCGTCGCCTTGGTGATCTTAAAGCCGCGGATCACGGTCTGGCCCTCTACCGTGATGCTGGCCGTGTAGGAGCCCGGCAGGGTGGGCGCGGTCGTGCCGAGATCCTTGCCGGTCACGCTGTTCTGATAATAGATTTCAATTGTCGAGACCTCCGGGCCGCGCCAGGCGGGCTGTTTGCTGGCTTCTACCGATGCGTTATTCCAACGATCGCCGTACGTTGTGTTTTCGACTTTAAGCCGCACAGAACCGCCGTTATACTCATCGCTGCCAGAGGCGGTCACCGGACAGTTTGGAGCGGTGCATTTTGCCTTGATCATCTCGGTCGTTGCGGTGAACTGCCAATTGTGGTCGTGGCCGTGGAACCGGATCGCTCCGTTCTCGTCCTTCGTGAACGAGTACCCTTTGTCCGTCACGTCGGAGGAGAAGATGCTCTCATAATCCTTCACCGCCTCGCCGGTGGTAATGACCGCGCTGGCTTCACCCTGCGTGGAGATGCCGATTTTGGACGCGGCGTCCAGGGTTCCTTCGACGGTGATGGTCTTGCCCGTGGACAGGAACACATTGTAATCGAGGGTGCCAACAGGTGTGCCGTTGTTATAGACGTTTTTATAGTTGCCGGTGACGCTTACCTTACCGCTGACGGTGAAGGCGCCGGGGTAGGTGGCGCCGATATGGTCTTTGTAATCGCACAGATACACACCGTAGCCAGCGTTGCCGGTAATGGAGCCGCCGGACATGATGAACTCGCCGCCGTTCACATACACACCGCTGCTGTTACCGTAAAGGCTGCTGTTGCCCGAGATCTCACCGCCGGACATATTAAATACGGCGCGGGATGAGGCGGCATAGGTAGGGGCAACGTACACACTGCCTCCGCCGGAATAGCCCATGTTACCAGTGATCTTGCCACCGTACATATTGAAAACGGAGTACGTCGCGACATAGACACCCGCGCCGAACGTACCTCTGTCGTTATAATTACCATCGGTTCGGTTGCCGGTGATGTTGCCGCCGTACAGATTGAAGGTGCCTACGACATATACGCCGCGGCCTCTCTTCTCGGCTTCGTGCGTGACCGTACCGGCCGTGCCGCAGTCGGTGAGGGTAAAGGTTTTGTCCTTGTCCACCTCGATAACATTAATACTTCTTGTAGTCGCCGTGATGCTGTGGCCGTTGAGGCAGAGCACCACGCCGTCTGCCGGATGCCAGGTTTCACTCACTTTGACATCGTTCATGAGGTAGTAGTGGCGGCCCGCTTGCAGACCGGTTACACCCATGACACCTGTCCAAGTCACATTATTGTGATTCCCGTCCTCGCAGGTGCTGCCGCAGATGGGGTGCGTGTGCCCCGTCCCCTCCGCCAGCGCGACTTGTTCGTTCGCCCACTTCAGAATGGCGATCATCTTCTCCGCACCGGTGAGGGCGGACTGCCGTTCCTCCGTCAGGGCGTCGTAGGCCTCATAGGCCTCGGACGCGGCAAGGTAGGCGCTCTCCCGCGCCGTATCGTCCATGCCGTCCAGTTCGGATGCGTCAGGCAGAGCGTCGATCATCGCCTGCACCTCGGCCACGGCCTGCTTTGCGGCAGAGTCCTCCTGCTGTTCTTCCTGCTCCGCAGGCTGATTCTCCTGCTTCACTTCCGCAGGCTGGCTCTCCTGCTTCGCTTCCGCAGGCTGATTCTCCTGCTTCACTTCCGCAGGCTGGCTTTCCTGCTTCGCTTCCGCAGGCTGGCTCTCCTGCTTCGCTTCCGCAGGCTGGCTTTCCTGCTTCGCTTCCGCAGGCTGGCTTTCCTGCTTCGCTTCCCCGTTTGCCGGGTCTGCCGCTTTCTCCACGGCCGGGGGCGTCTGCGCCGTCCCCTCCGTCTCCTCTGCCAGCGCCGCCGTGGGCAGCAGCGTCAGGCACAGGGCCAGCGCCATGAGACAGCTCAAGATACGCTTCTTCATAGATCTCCTCCTGTTCGTTTCCGTCTCCGTCCGAATCAGTCTCCCACGGACAGAGAGCTTCCCGTAGGGAGTCCTCCCTACGGGTCCGGGGGGCGCCCCCCGGACAGTTTTTCAGTTTTCGGTGTTTAGTGTAGCATATTTTCCGCGCCTTGCGTGGCCGTCTGCACGAAACGTCCTTTTTTCGACACGAAATGTCACCGGAGCGGCCCCGGCCAACATTCCTTCTGTATCCGGCCTCTTTTTTCGCGATAAGATCATACACCGTACACCGGTGTACGATGCAAGAACTTTTTTGAACTTCGGAAGAAATTTTACGAAACCCGGCGAAAAGCCGTTTTTTCTTAGTAAAATCGCCCATGCCGCCCCGCAAAAAAAGCAGCCGCCGCATAACGGGCCGTGCCCGTCTGCGATAGCTGCTTCAGCGTGTCGAAAAATTCTTTTCGCCCCCGGCGGCGCTTCGTCTGTTTCCCTCTACCCCCAGACCTCCATCATCACGCCGCCGGTGACCGCCTCCCAGCGGTTGGCCGTCAAGTCCGCCGTGGGCAGCACCGCCACCGACAGGTGGGCGGGTTTCAGCCGCTCCACCGCCCGTTTCAGGGCCGGAATGTCCGCCGGAATGCGGCCCTCGCCCACGGTCAGCGCCGTGACGCTCCAATGGGCGAAGTCCTCCTCCACCTCTCCCCTGTCGCCGCCGCCCAGTGTGACGCACAGCTCCTTCAAAAAGGCGGGCGTCAGGGTGCGTCCCCCGGCCATGGCGGCCCGGACGGCGGCACGGCGATCCTCCATCGCTGCCCCCTCCCGGACGGGCAGGCCGTAGTCCCGCTCCCACAGGGTCAGCCCTCCGGTGGCGGTCTCCACGCACACCTGACCGTTCTTCTCCGCCACGGCCTCCGCCATGGCGTTCTCCCCCTGCTCCAGCGCCGCCAGCGTCTCCCGGACGGGGGAAAGCTCCGTCAAAAACTCCGGCAGTCTCATGCCTTCACCTCCGTCAGCGTCAGCGTGCCCACCACAGGCACAGCGCCCTCCGTCAGCGTCAGGCTGTCGCCGCTGCCGTTCATGGTGAAGCCGGACACATCCGCCACGCCCGCGCAGTCCAGCAGCAGACGCAGGGCCTTGCCGTGGCTGACCACCCGCGTCCGCAGGGCGTTGTCCCGGAAAAAGGCGGTCAATCCCTGAGAAAAGGCGGTTTTTACGCCCTCCAAGCTGCCGCCGTCCATCAGCGTCACGGACGCCGCCACGTTCACCGCCGTTTCCGCGGCGGCAATGACCCTCGCGTCCGCGCCCACGGGCCGCTCCCGGTCCACGACGGCCTGGGCCTCCCGGATGGCGGCTGTGCCGGGGGCTTTCCCCTCCCGGCCCACCGCCACGATGTCCACGGTGCCGTTTCCTCTTGCCAGAGGCAGCACCTTCACCCGCAGAATGTCCGCCACCTGTCCGCACCACGCGGCGTAGTGGTCGGCATTGCCGGAGGCGGGGGTCGCGGCCAGCGCCGCCAGCGTCCGAGCACGCAGTTCCTCGTCCGCCTCCCCCTCCTTGCGGACGCACCCGCGATCCGCGCACACGGCGGTGAGCCACTCCCCCACAGCGGAGGACACAAAGGCCCGCCGTTCCAATCCGTCGATCTCCATGCTCCAAAGCTGCGCCATTCCGTCGGCGCAGGCGCGGAGCACGTCTCCGGCAAAGGTGCCCTCGGCGGCGCTGCCGGGGCCGGTGTAGGCGGCTGTCAGCAGCCGCAGCATTTCTTCCTTGGTCATCTGATCGAAACCTCCGTTTTCTGGGTAAACTCCTCATAGACGGTGTGCACGGTGAACCGGGCCTCCACCCGGCTCCCCTTCTTCGAGAAGGAGAACCCGTCCACCTCCCGGATATAGGGACACACCAGCAGCGCGTCCCGCACATACTGCCGCACCTGACTTTCCAGAATACCCTGATCCACGCAGCCGCCCAGCAGCAGCGTCAGCTCGTTGCCGTAGTCCGCCGACCACGCGGTATAGCGAAACCGCTGGCTTTCCGGCCGCAGCGCCCGTGTCACCCAAATTTTCAAAGCCTCGTCCCCGCTGACCAGATACGGCTCTCCCCGGCGCAGGGCAAAGCATCCGTTCTTCCAGTCCACGGCCCACTCCCGGAACAGCGGCAGCGCCGCCTCCGGCGCGGTGTCGGGGGCCGTCCCCCAGTCGGGAAAGATCATGCGCCCCCACCTCCCACAAAGCCGAGGATCCAAAAGCCCTCCTCGCAGGACAGCAGCGCCAGTTCCCTGCCGATGTCCTCCTCACGGAACACCGTCCCTTGGAGATAAAACAGCCCCTCGGTCAGCGCCGTCCCCCGGACGGTAACGGTCAGCGGCGAAACCGCCGTCAGCGTGCCGAACAGCCCCGCCGGGGCGTCCTTCCGCTCCGGCGTCAGCAGTTCCAGCAGTTCACTGTAAACGTTCATGCCTCAACTCCCTCCAAACTCAGCGACGTGGTAAACACGCCCTTTTCCCAGCGGTGCTCGTGGGCGGTGATGTCATAGACCCCCTCCAGCCCCCATTGGGGCCGGTGGGCCTCCACCCGCCCGCCGCACCGGAGGGACAGATCTCCCAGCACCGTCACCCTTGCGGACAGGGTGCGCCGCCGCAGCGCGGCCTTGGCCTGCGCCTGCGGATCGCCGCTCTTTCCCATCACCCGCTGGAACCGCCCGCAGGCGGTGATGTCCCCGGTATTCTGGGCGGCAGCGAGAACACGCCCGTTCCGGCCCGTCACCACGGCCCGGTTCACCATGTTTCCCATGGACGCCCGCCCGGAAACCTCCAGCACCCGCTCCGGGGGCAGGGGAACGGCTCCGCCGCCCCCCTTCGTCACGGTCAGCGCCCCGTCCCGGACAGCGATCTCCCGCCCCTCCCCCACGGCTCTGCGCAGAATGGAGAAGGCGGACTCCCCCGGCCCGGTGACGATGGTTCGATACAGGCCGTCATCCTCCACGGCCCCCAGCGGGATACCCAATTCCCCGGCGATCTTCCCGGCGATCCGCCGTCCCGTCCCGGCGTACACGCCGTACAGCTCGTTCCGGGTCAGATACACGCCCCGGTCATAGGCCGTCAGGGTCACGGCCTCCGGGTCTCGGTCAAGCTCATGGACGCTGCCGAGGAAGATCTCCTTCCCGCCGTCATCCAGCAGCCGCACCACGTCCCCCACCGCCACGGACAGCTTCAAAAAGTAGGTGTCCGCCGGGGCGATGAGCACCGTGGCGGTGAGACACGCCGCCGCCTCGTTCCGGGTCTTGCCCAGCCGCACCGATTCCAGGGCGGGCATGACCATCTGTTGTCCGATCAGCAGTTTCACAGCGTCAGCACCTTTCCGATTTGCAGTTTCCGGGGGTTCGTCACGCCGTTTTTGGCGGCGATGCTCCCCCACTTCGTCCCGTCGCCGTAAAAGCGGCAGGCGATGTCCCAAAGGGTGTCCCCCTTTTTGACGGTGTAGGTCTGGGGCGTGACCCGCTCATCCGTCCGCTTTCGGACAGGTGCGGAGCCGCTTCCGCCGCTCCCCCCGGCCAGAGCCGCCAGCGCCGACTTGAATTTATACTCCCGCAGTGTCACAGTCAGCCCCACGTCCCTGTCCCCCTCCGCCAGCGTCTCGGACACGTCCTCGATGAGGAACGCATCATTGATGTCGCTGCCGGAAATGATGAGCCGCACCGGGTCTCCCGAATCCTGCCAGCTTTTCAGCATGGCGAGGACGCTTTCCGGCTCCTTTCCGTCAAAAAAAGGCGAGTAGGCGCTGGGGAGGAACGTGGTCAGCCTGACCTCCCGCAGACCCCGGCCGCCCCAGATATTCACAGTCCCGCCCATGGCAAGGCTCCGCACCCGGTTCTCATTGGGCCGGGTGACGGTGAGCCGCGCGGGATTGACTGTAAAGTAGATGCGCTCCTCACCGTTGTTGTGCCAGAGCAAAACGGTTCTGGTGTTCATAGAAACCCCCCTATCTCACAGCGGCGGCACGGCGCAGGCCCTCCAGCAGTCCCTCGGCGAACCGCTCCACCGATTCCGACTTTGTTTCGTGCACCGTTTCCCGGACTTCCGACTTGCTTTCGTGCAAGCCCTCCCGTCTCTCTGCCGCAGATTCCGACTTCGTTTCGTGCACCGCTTCCCGGACTTCCGACTTGCTTTCGTGCAAGTCCTCTCGTCTCGCCGCCGCAGATTCCGACTTCGTTTCGTGCACCGGTTTCCCGACTTCCGACCTGTTTTCGTGCAAGCCCTCCCGTCTCGCCGCCGCAGATTCCGACTTCGTTTCGTGCACCGCTTCCTCGACTTCCGACCTGCTTTCGTGCAAGCCCTCCCGTCTCGCCGCCGCAGATTCCGACTTCGTTTCGTGCACCGTTTCCCGGACTTCCGACTTGCTTTCGTGCAGATTCGACCCTCGCCCGGACACTTCCTCAGTGTTCCCGGACAGTTCCAAAGGTGCTGAAAACCGGTCATTTTCCTCGGACAACGCAAGATTTTGTGGTACAAAATCGGAAACACCACCCAAGATAGGGTCTGTCCGGTCAGAACCGTCCCCGCCGAAAAACTCATGTGAGACTTGTCCATCTTCTGCCATACCGTCCGGTTTCCGCACGTCACCAAGTCGGATTTCCGCCTTTTGACCCGCCTTTTTCCGCACGTCACTAAGTCGGACTTTTCCCGTAAGATCCCCGTTTTCCTGCACGTCACCAAGTCGGAATTCCCCCGCAACCGGCGCTTTTTCCGCAAAATGAGACCCATCGTTCCGCACGTCCTCAAGTCGGACTTCCGCCTTTTGACCCGTGTTTTCCTGCACGCCGTCAAGTCGGATTTCTTCCTCGGACGATGCATCAACCGCCAGATGCGCCCCGTTCTTCTGCACGTCACCAAGTCGGACTTCCGCGCTTTTTGTCGATGCGCCGTCTCCGTCCGCCGTCACGCCGCTGAGCGCCAAAACCGTCCGGGCGGCGGCCGCCGCCTCCTCGTCGGACACATAGGCCGTCACCTCGGCAGGGGTGAACAGCCGTCCCTCCCGACGCAGCGTCTCCCCGGCAGTCTGCAAGTCCCGACAGGCGGCGTAAAACAGCGCCCGCCCGCCGTCCCGCAGTCCCAGGGCGGCGCACTCTCTGGGCGGCAGGGCCTCCACCGTCACCGTCCCCAGCAGACCGCATGCCACCTCAGCGGTGCGGCCCCTGCGGGAGACACGCTCCCGCAGGACGTCCGCCAGCGCCATCAGTCAGCGGCCCGGATGCTGTCCAGGCACACCAGATCGGAGGGCCGGAAGGTAAAGGGCAGCTTCTGCTGGTTCACCTCGCCCATCTTGTAGTTCATGAAGGGCAGCTCGGTAAACGCCACGTTGTCGATGCTGTACCGCTCCTCGCCGCCGTCGGCGGCGTCCGGGTCTTTCAGGGCGGTGGTGATGGTGCACCGCTTGTCAAGGCCCCGCTTGGCCTGTTCCAGCACCTCGTAGAACCGGGTGTAGACCTGCTTGAGGGTCATGGTGCCCTCTCCGGCGTAGCCGGTGATCTTGGAATCCACGTCCATGCCGAACTGGACCTTCTCCCGCTGGACCTTGACGGTCAGCGTCAGCTGGGACAGCTCGGCGATGCGCGCGCCGTCCACCCAGACCTCGGCAAAGGAGCCGGAAAGGGTGCGGTTTGCCTGTAAATTACTCATACGTTCCTCCTATTTCACGTTCGTCCGATGGTTACATGGAGATGACCAGCGCCAGATCCTCCATGGCGTCGCAGAAGGTCAGCTTGGCCTCCAGAAACACCTGACTGCCGGTGTTGGCTTTCAGAATGTCGGTGTCCTTCATCTCGGAGGTGTCGGTCCCTCTGGATTCCAGATAGCTTCTCTGCCCGGACAGAGACACAAAGCACCGGTTGTCGGCGGTCTTGTCCAGCACATCCCCCTCCAGCCCCTTGAGATAGGCGTTGATGGCCGTCACCAGCAGCAGCTTGTTGTCGTAATCGTTGAGCACCTTGCCCACATAGCCGCTCTCGAAGGCCTTGGCAATGTCCCCGCGGATCAGGTCGATGCCCTCCACGATCTTGATCTTCTGGAAAGGCGCGGCCTTGTCCGGGGTCAGCGTGGTCAGGGAGTTCACCGCGCGGCCCAGACGGTAGCCCTCCCGACCGGGGACGATGATGAGCTTGCCCGCGTCCACGTCCGCGTCCGGCTCGGCCAGCGCGTCGCAGCCCACCACCTCCGGCAGATTGACGTAGGTGGCGGAGCGGGTCAGGGGCAGCGCCGCCAGCAGCGCCGCCACTCGGACGGCGTAATCCTTTGCCTCCATCGCGCCGTCCTCCAGCGTCAGGCCGGATACGCACAGGTTCACGATGCCCTCGCAGTCGGGAGCCGTGGCGTTGGCGACCACGGCCTTCACGCCCCGCCCGCCGTTTCGGAGGGTCTTGATAAAGGACATCACCCTTGCGTCCTCCAGACCGGGCGCGGCCAGCCAGTCAAAGCGCAGACGCTCCAGCGCCTGATAGGTTTTCTCGGCGTCCTCGCCCACGCGCAGCACCCAGACCTTGGTGGGCGCGGCTAAAAAGGCCAGCTTCAGCAGACGGTAGTTCTCAGGGGAGAACTTGTCCTCCGGCACCTCCGCCAGACTTTTGTACGCGGCCTCTGCCGCGCCGCCCGCGGTGGCGTCCTTCACCGCCACCGCCAGCACGCCCCGGGCGGAACGGGTGATGGCGGACACAGCCGCCGTCTGAAAGCTGATAAAAATTTCAGGAAGACCCATAAATACCTCCAAATTTCAAAGATTTCCTTGTCAAATGTCCAAATTGAGGGTCGCCATGCGTCCCGGCGGCTCCATGCCGGGCTTCTCCGGCTGGGGCAGCGGCACGCACAGTTCCACCGTGAACGTCAGCGTCTCGCCCTCGGTTTTCAGTTCCAATGGATGCAGCGTCCGCTCCCCCATGGGAACGCCCCGGAGCAGAACCGGCGTCAGGGAGGAAAGCAGAGCGGTGTTTCCGTCCCGCTCCCGGTCGGATGCGGCGGAGACCGTCACCCGGTAGGTGTGCTCCGCCTGCCGTCCGCCGTCCACCAGCACCGTCCCGTCCTCCCGGACGGACACCGCCAGCAGGGGGTATTCCCCCCGCGCCCTCGTCCGATCCGCCACGGTGCGGACGCCCGTGCACGCCTGCAAATACGCCGCCACGCTGTCCTGAATAGCCTTCACGCCTGCCCCTCCTTCCCTGTCTCACGTGAGACTTGTCCGCCGCAGACGCCTTCTGCGTCTCCCGCAGACGGCTCCACGCCGCTGATCTCCACCACCGTCACGCAATGGCTGTCATACCGAAAGCTGTCGGAGGTGCGCCCCATCCAGACGCTTCCCCCCTCGTCCGTCACCTCCACCCGGTCGCCCAGCCGAAAGGCCAGCTCCGGGCGGGTGTACAGGGTCAGCCGGTACAGCGCCTCCGGCCAAGCGGCGGAAAGGGACGGCGGCGTGGGGGCGCTGGTGTGCTCCGAGCGGCTCAGGGCGCAGGGAGCGGCCTCGCAGAGCCGCTCCTCCCCCTCCGTCAGCGGACGGAACGCCGTGACACGGTGGGCATATGTCCGGGCGAGAATGTCCGCCAAGGCTTTGTCCGTCACGGTTCACCCCTCCTTCAGCCGCCCCAGCCTGCGCCATGGGGCCAGCCCCGCCAGCGCGGCGGACTGTCCGTCGGAGACGGCGTAGGTCACGGCGGTATCGCCCCGGGTAACGCTCTTCACGGCGGCCTCCCGGCCCTCCATGTCGAGGAGCAGCGCAGCCACGGCCTGCTCCATGGCCTCCGGGATGTCCTCCCGTCCGCACCACGCGCAGGCCCGCTCCATGGCCATTTCCGTCAGCGCGTCCCCGTTCTCACCGAGACTGCGGCCCGCCAGACGCTCCGCCTTCTCCCGAATGGCGGCCGCCTTGTCCGCGCCGCTCATCAGGGAGCCACCACAGCGCCGATGGATGCCAGACGCTTGCCGGGCACAAACAGATCGTAGAGATAGCGGGCCTGAATGGAAGTGCCGTCAAAGAGCTGGTTCTCCTGAGGGCCGAACTGCTTGATGGCGTCCAGCTTGCTCACGGCCAGCGGCGTCTCGCAGTGGGTGATGAGACAGGCGATGTCCTTGGCGTTCTCCCCCGCCACGATGCCGCCCTGATCGCTGTCGCCGCTCTGGACGGTGATGACGGTTTTCATGCGGCTCTGGGGCACGAACACGCAGGGCAGATCGTCCAGCATCATCACGTTCTCATAGGTCACGCCGTTGATGGACACGGCGTTGCCGAAGGAAATGTCGTGATAAGTGCCGTTGGCGGCCTCCAAAAAGGCGGTCTTGTGCTTGTGGCTGATGAGGGCCACATAGCCGTCCATCTCCTCCGCGTCGTCACGAACGGTCTGCAACAGGCCGCTGACGGTGGCGATGGCGTTGGTCTTGGTCAACGCGGCAGAGACGATGTGGGTGGTATTGTGGGCCGCGTCGCCGTTGGCCAGCTCGTACAGGCGGTGGATGCGGTAGGTGTCCTGCTCCTTCACCAGGGCGTTGCGGGCGAACTCACGGATGACATTCTCGGCAGTGACCAGAAAGCCGGTGTCGTTGGGATCGGTGCGGTCCAGAGAGAACTTCACGCCGCGGTCCATGGACAGGGTGTAGCTTTTCCAGCTGTTGGTCACGGTGCCCTGGGGATAAGCGGAGCCGTCGGCCTTGCCCGCGTCATAGTTGCCGAGACCCGTGGTGGACAGGGTGGAGATCTCAATGTCCCGGCCCCCCGTGAAGCGGACTTTCCCCGCCTCGGGGATCATCCACGCGGTTGCGGAGGCCGCCGCAAACTCCTCGTCAATGAACTGCTGGTATGCCTTTGCGTAATCAAATGCCATAATTATACCTCCGGTATTCAAATTCTGGGGCTTTCAGACCCTATAACCCCACAATAGCGCAAAAAAAACGCCCCGCCTTGGGAACCGTTTCCCAAAAGCACGACGCTCCATCCTCCTCCATATCCCTCGCGATCTCCCCGTCAATCCCTCGTAGCCCTCCCATCCGCTCCCGCACCCGCAGAACACCCTCCGTCCTCTTTTCCAAACAGCCCCCGTTTACCTCTTGCGCCCCCGTCCGTCCCCTCTCAGACCACTCGCTCACCCCCCGCACCCGCAAAAAAAAGAATCTCCTCCCGTCCCCGGAAGAAGATTCCTCTTTGTCGTAATCAATTTTAATGGTAATAATTCCTGATAATTTCCTCTTTCCGCCCCTCACATCAGCCCCGCCACGCCGCAGGTCACAGCCGTGGTGATGCACCCGGCGATGACGACCCCGGCGGCGATGGCCGGCAGAGCGGTCCGCATACGAATATCCAGCACGTCCGCCACCAGCGCCCCGGTCCACGCCCCGGTCCCCGGCAGGGGGATCGCCACCAGCAGCACCAGCCCCAGCGTCCGGTACTTCCGCACCGTCCGCCCCTTCAAATGCGCCCGCCGCTCCAGACGATCCACCTTCGGCCCCAGCCATGCGCTTTTCCGCATCAGGGCGAACACCCGCCGCAGCAGCAGCAAAATACAAGGCACCGGCGTCAGATTTCCCGCCATCGCCGTGACGGCGGCCACGGCGGGCGGCAGTCCGGCGGCCACCCCCAGCGGAATCGCCCCCCGCAGCTCCACCACCGGAACCATAGCCATGAAAAAGGTCATCGCCAGCTTACCCAATACGCTCTCGCCAAAAATCATGTATGTCCCATCCCGTGCCGTTTTCCGGCACGTTTTTTATTTTACGACCCTTCCTCACGAACCCGGCCATGCCGCCCGCAAAAAAACCCACGACACCGCCGGAGCGCCGCCCCCATCGGCCCACGCCCCGCTCCGCTCGGAAAGTCTTATCCATTAGGTTAACATAATTTCATCCGTTTCGCAACTACAATCTGCCCGCCCCAATGTGCCGCCGGTTTTCTGGACCGCCCATCTTTGCGCCGCAGAACCATGTACCCCTTGCAATGACAGGGTTTCCGCCCATCTGCCCCCACGTCCCGCCCTCCGCTGAAAAAAGTTTTTCTCCGTCTGCTGCACGCCCCCATGCAACAAACCGCCCTGAGCCGTCATGGACAGAACGGCTTTTCCAGGGAACTCCTTCACAAGCGCCCATCCCCCTCCGGTGATACCGTGCTCCTGAGCCTGTCGACAAGGTGGCAACTTCTCCGCAACGGAAAGGAAGGGTGTGCGCGGGAAACCCAAGAGGGGTGTCCTGCGCCATTAAAATCCTAAGTTTTCAGAACTTCATAAAAGTTCTGAAAACTTGTTAGCGGGGCGAAAAGGCTTTTTCGACACGCTCCTATCTTTATGAAAGGAGTCCTGTTCTCTTGTTGACCACGGAAACATTTCGGAAAGCGGCCCGGGACCCGGCGGAGTTCGGCAGCTACTACCTCGCGCACTACTTCACCCGCCGCTCGCCCCCCTTTCACCGGCAGCTGTCCGCCCTGTGGCGCCGGCGGGTGATGAAAAACCGTGACCCGGTCTCGGACTGCGCCGCCATGCTGGCGGAAAAGGGCACCCGCAGCGCCATCGCCGCCCCCCGGGGCCACGCCAAAAGCACCGTGATGAGTCTGCAAAACGTCCTCCACGCCGCCCTGTTCGGCTACAAGCGCTACATCCTGCTGGTCTCGGACACCGAGGCTCAGGCGGTCAGCTTTTTAGACGCCATCAAAAACGAGCTGGAGACCAACGAGCGCATCTTAGCGGACTTCGGCGAGCAGCCGGGCAAAACGTGGAAGACCGGCTCCATCCTGCTCTCCAACGGCTGCCGGATCGACGCCGTAGGCAGCGGCCAGAAGCTGCGGGGACGGCGCAACTACGAGCGCCGCCCGGATCTGATCCTCTGCGACGACATCGAAAACGACGAGGGCGTCCGCACGGCGGAGCAGCGGCAGAAGACCGCCGACTGGTTCTGGAAGGCGGTCTGCAAGTCCGGCGACAGCTACACGGACATCCTCGTCATCGGCACCATCCTGCACCACGATTCCCTTCTGGCGGGCCTGCTGGAAAACCCCGGCTTCCAGAGCCGGAAATACCGGGCCGTTCTGTCCGACGCGCCCTCCCCCTTATGGACGGACTGGGAGCGCCTCGCCTCGGATCTCACCGACCCCGACCGGGAAAAAACCGCCCACGCCTTCTATTTCAAGCACCGCAAGGAAATGCTGGCAGGCGCAAAAGTCCTCTGGCCGGAAAAGCTCAGCTACTACGATCTGCGGCTCATGCGGCTGACGGAGGGAGACGCCGCCTTCAATTCGGAAATGCAGAACCAGCCCATCGACCCCGCCGCCTGTCTGTTCTCCGCCCAGTGGTTCCGGTACTACAACCCCGCCGAGGTGGACTTCCGCGCCGCCGACTTCCGGTTTTACGGCTATTGCGACCCCTCTCTGGGCCGCACTGCCTCCAGCGACTATTCCGCCATCGTCACGCTGGCGGTGGACCGGAACACGGGCCTTGCCTACGTCTGGGACGCGGATATCCAGCGCCGCCACCCAGATCGCATCATCGCCGACATTCTGGAAAAGGAGCGCCTGCTCCGCCGGGAGACCGGTCGGGGCTACGCCCTCTTCGGCGCGGAGACCAACCAGTTCCAGTGGTTTTTAAAGGAGCAGCTTGCCCGGGAATCCGCCCGTCAGGGCCTGTATCTGCCCATTCAGGGCGTCCGCTCCACGGAGGATAAGACCATGCGGGTGGAGACCTTGCAGCCGGACGTGAAAAACGGCTACATCCTCTTTCGCCGGGATCAGACACTGCTTTTGCAGCAGCTTTCCCAGTTTCCCCTGGGCGCTCACGATGACGGCCCGGACGCGCTGGAAGGCGCCCGCACACTGGCCCGCAAGCAGTCCCGGACGGCGAACCTGTCCGGCCTGCACCTATAAAAAACTCACATGAGACTTGTCCGGCCTGTCCGCAAACAGGGAAGCGCCCCAAGCTGTGCAACCGGCAAAAAACTCACGTGAGATTTGTCCAATTTTTTACGAACGAAAGGAGACCATCTATGACCATTCCTTACTTAAACACCGCCCGTCCCGTTCCCATGAGCGACATTCCCGAAGAATACCGGGACATTGCCGAGGCCATCGGCCTTGAGGCCTTCACCCAGCTGACGCTGCTGTGCGGTGGACAGAGCCTGTACATCCCCAAACGGGAATCCTTAGAGCGCAACGCTCGTGACCGGGACATCCGGGCCCGGTTCAACGGCTGCAACTACCGGGCGCTGGCGGCTCAGTTCCGTCTCAGCGAGCGTCAGATCCGCAAGATCATCAACGGCACCCGCACTTAAACTCAGCGTGTCGAAAAAGTCTTTTCGCCCCGCATGGAGCGTGAATACACCGTCGGCCCAAGCCAAACAGCGGACACTGCGTATTCGCTGTTTGGGGGCCATCCTCGAAACAGGCTCGTTTTATCCGCCACCGGCGGCACTTCGCCTGTTTCCCCTTCTTGGGTTATCTCCGCACTAAGAGCCGCCTTGTGGCGGTTGCGCTCCGAAACGCGCCTGCGGGCGCAGTCCCGCACACACCCTTCACCCGCAAGGGGTATGCGGCATCCGTAAAGCGGCACAGCCGCTAACGGCTGCCCTACCTTACCGTCGCAGAGAATCTACCGCTTTATTGACAGTCTCAAGATACGCGGACAAAACTCACGTGAGTTTTGTCCGCGTATCGCCCTGTCGTTCGCCCCGCGCAGAGCAGGGGAGCGGCCGTCGCCCTTCC
>ENA-UEQJ01000576-UEQJ01000576.1-human-gut-metagenome-genome-assembly--contig:-NODE-576-length-30819-cov-15.880034_pt1 | contig 30819 bp, 29 predicted proteins | sample MGYA00242937_ERZ507938 | MGnify/ENA primary metagenome ERZ507938 (study PRJEB26167, sample SAMN06115437) | human gut metagenome | host: Homo sapiens | place: China:Gansu | collected 2015-07-03...
ATGTAGTAGAAGTCGTAGCTCTGCATGATCATGTAGTTGAACTCGAGGAAGGACAGGCCCTTCTCCATGCGCTGCTCATAGCACTTGGCGCGGAGCATGTTGTTAACGGAGAAGCAGGCACCCACATCACGCAGCAGCTCAACATAATTCAGGTTCAGCAGCCAGTCGGCATTGTTCAGCATCAGAGCCTTGCCCTCAGAAAAATCGATGAACTTCTCCATCTGCTTCTTGAAGCAGGCTGCATTGTGAGCAATATCCTCCTTGGTCAGCATCTTGCGCATGTCGGTACGGCCAGAGGGGTCGCCGATCATGGTGGTGCCGCCGCCGATCAGGGCGATGGGCTTGTTGCCGGCCATCTGCAGGCGCTTCATCAGGGTCAGGGCCATAAAGTGGCCTGCGGTCAGGCTGTCCGCGGTGCAGTCAAAGCCAATATAGAAGGTGGCCTTGCCGTTGTTGATGAGGTCAATGATCTCATTGTCGGTGATCTGGGCCACCAGACCGCGTGCCTGTAGTTCTTCGTAAAGGGTCATGGGATTATCCTCCTGTTTTATCGGGCAGAGGACAAAAGAAAACGCCCCCTGCCAAAAATGAATTTGGCAGAGGGCGAGAAAATCGCGGTACCACCTCTGTTTGCCGCCCCCTCACAGGAACGGCCTCACGAGTGCGCCCCACAGAGATGGGATACACTCCTGCGTTTGTAACGCTCGCACGCGGCACAGCCTACTAGCCAAAGCATTCAGCCTGCAACTCCGGGAGGTATTTCCCCTGCTGTTCTGCACACCCCTTGCACCAACCGGGGTCTCTCTGGGCAGACACTGACAAGGTACTTGTTCCCTTCAACGTCTTTCAACAGAAATCAGTTTAGCACAAATCAGCAGGGTTGTCAATCACTGGTTTCATGCTCGGCCAGTCCCAGCATCTCTCTGGCATTGGCACGGGAAAGCTCCGTGACATGGTCACCGGAAATAATATGCGCCAGCGCGTCCACTCTGCCTTCGGTATCCAGCGGGTGGATCTCGGTATAGGTGCGTTCATTCGTGATATTCTTCTGGATGAGCAGATGGCAGTCGGCCAGTGCAGCGATCTGCGCTGTGTGAGTGATGCAGAGGATCTGGTGATCTTTTGCGCTCTGTTTGAGCACCTCACCGATGCGGCTGGCCGCCTTGCCGGACACGCCGCTGTCGATCTCATCGTAGATGACCGTAGGCACTGCGTCCTTATCGGCCATGGCATTTTTGATTGCCAGCGTGATACGGCTCAGCTCACCACCGGAAGCGATTTTTGCCAGCGGCTTGGGATCCTCACCGGGGTTTGTGGAAATATAAAACTCCACGCTGTCCTGGCCATGGCTGGCCAACGGGCCGCGGGTATGGCGCAGGGTCATGCGGACACCAGGCATGTTCAAAAAATCCAGTGTGCCGGAGATACGCCTGTTCAATTCCTCAAAGGCCTCCAGGCGGGTCTGGGTCAGCACCTCGGCCTTATCCCGGGCCAGTACATAGAGCCGATGCTTTTCAGCCTGCAGATGCTCTGTCCGCTCCTGAGAGAATTGGATGCGGTCCAGCTCTTCCCTTGCCTGCTGTCCAAAGGCGATGATATCTTCCACAGTATCACCGTATTTCCGCTTGAGCTTGTAGATCAGATCCATCCGCTGTTCAATTTCATCCAGCTCTGCATCATTCGTCTCGTAGCCCTCCAGCCGCCCGATCAGGTCGGCAGAAAGGTCTTTTGCGGTGTAATAAAGATCCAGCAGCTGTCCGGCGGCAGAAGAAAGGCCGCTGTCCAGTTGGGCGGCACCATCGATCGCATTGGAGGCTTCCCCCAGCAGATCAACGGCACCCGGGGCATCATCTCCGCCCGAAAGCAGCGCATAGCTCTGGGAGATGCGCTCCCGGATGGTGGAGGCATTCGCCAGCACCTTACGGCGGGCCGCCAGCGTCTCCTCTTCGCCTGCGGTCAGGCTGGCATCCTCGATCTCCTGTACCTGATAACTCAGCAGATCGATCTTTCGCTGTTTTTCACCCTCATCGGTGATGATGGCATCCAGCTCCTTTTTGACCTTGATAAGCTCCCGGTAAACAGCATAATACTCCTGATACACCGCCCCGTTCTGGGCGTAGGCATCCAGGATACCCTCATGGCGGGCCGGGTTCAACAGGCCTACGGAATCGTGCTGGCCGTTGATGTTGATGAGCCCACCGCACAGTTCCCGCAGAATGGCTGCTGTGGCAGGCATTCCGTTGATGCGGCAGGTGCTCTTGCCCTCGGCAGTGATCTCACGGCTCAGGGTCAGCGCTTCTGAGCGCTCATACCCCGCCTTTTCCAGGCTGTCCAGCACTGCAGGCGGAACATCATCAAATGCCGCCCGGATGACTGCTTTTGCAGCCCCCGTGCGCACCAGATCCTTGGAGGTGCGGTTGCCCAGAATGGCATTGATGGAGTCGATCAGGATAGATTTGCCCGCACCGGTCTCGCCGGTAAGGACATTCAGGCCCTTCTCAAAATGCACGTTGGCCTTCTGGATGACTGCAACATTTTCAATTTGCAGACTGCTCAACATGTTCGTTCTCTCCTGCCTTTATTTCTGCCCGATGTAATGCCCAAGCTCGGTGCAAATGGTCTTTGCGTCCCGCTCTGAGCGGGCCACGATCAGAAAGGTATCATCACCGGAAAGGGTGCCGACCACATTTTTCCACTTGAGTGCGTCAAATACCTCGCAGGCCGCATTGGCCATGCCAGAGTAGCACTTTACCAGCACTACATGTCCCGCAAAGTCCACCCCCAGGACAGATTCATGGAAGATGGTCTCAAACCGGGCCTGCATCTTGGGGTTCAGTACCTCGCTGTGGCCGGAAACATAGCGGTAGCCGGTGGTGGTGGCAGCTTTGACAAGGTTCATCTCCCGGATATCGCGGGAAATGGTCGCCTGTGTGGCATCAAAGCCCTCCTTGCTCAGGTACTCCAACAGAGTCTCCTGCCGGCTGATGGGATTCTCCTGGATCAGACGCAGGATGGCCTGCTGCCGCTTCTGCTTGCTCTTGTTATCCCCTCGGCTGGTGCGTCCCATGTGATCTTCTCCCTTCGTCGTGTTTGTGTCATCGTCTGCCGCGCAGTTTCTGGTCAATGGCCTGGAACTGGTCGGCTTTGCTGAAGGTGATGAGCTGCACGACCTGGTCAGACAGCCGCACCTCCGCGGTGGCTCCGGCTTTTACGGAATAGCCCGCATCCCCATCACAACTGATAAAAACTTCTTCATCTGCCACCTGGCCCACACAGAGGTTGATCTTGCGCTCCTGCGCAAAAACCATGGCCGGGCTGGCAAGGCTGTGGGGGCAGATGGGTGTGACAACGATGCCTTTGGTCTGAGAATCAAGGATCGGCCCGCCTGCCGCCAGAGAATAAGCGGTGGAGCCGGTGGGCGTTGCCACAATGACACCATCGCCCCGGTAATGCTCCACCAGGATATCGTCACAATAGATGCTGAAATCCACCGCCTGCTGCAGGCGGCCCTTGGTCATAACCACATCATTCAGGGCATGGCCCTCCCAGCTGTTATCCCCCAGCACCCGGACATAGAGCAGCATCCGGTTATCCAGAAAATACTCTCCCCGGGCTACGGCGGAGAGCTTGGCTTCCATTTCATCGACCTCACAGGTAGTCAGAAAGCCGCACCGGCCCAGATTGATGCCGAGAATGGGCTTCCTGTATTCCAGTGAGAGGTTGGCTTCATGCAGGATGGTGCCATCTCCTCCGATGGTCAGGATGACATCCGTCCGCTCCAGACATTCCTTCTGGGGCAGATACTCCACACCCATGGTCATGCACTCGGCCTGCAGGCCGTCCTGCATTAACACCCGTGCCCCATGGGTCAGCAGGATCTGTGCCGCCCGCTGGGAAATTCCGTAGGCCATAGCCTTGCCGGGGTTTGGGGAAATGTAGACTGTCATCGTCCGCGTCCTCCCTGATGTTATGGATTATGGTTCAGCGGTCCAGCGTAGAATGGCTGGATGCCACCACCTGTTCAGCAACCGAATCATCCAGTGCACCGGGTTCATCACTCTTCTGAACGAACATCAGATACTCAATGTTCCCCTCAGGGCCCTTGACGGGGCTGAAATCCAGTCCGCAGACCTTGAAGCCGTTGGCAGCAGCGTAGCCCATGGCATTGTGCAGCACCTCGCGGTGGGTGGCAGGGTCACGGACAACGCCGTTCTTGCCCACCTTTTCGCGGCCAGCCTCAAATTGGGGCTTGACCAGGCAGACACCCATAGCGTCCGGGGTCGTGATGGCCTGCGCCACCGGGAAGATATGATGCAGCGAGATGAAAGAGACATCTACACTGAAAAACTCAATCGGCTCTGCCAGCTGGTCAAGGGTCACGTTGCGGATGTTTGTGCGCTCCATATTGACCACCCGCTCATCGGTGCGCAGACTCCATGCCAGCTGACCGTAGCCCACATCCACTGCGTAGACCTTGACTGCACCATTTTGCAGCATACAGTCGGTAAAGCCGCCGGTGGATGCGCCGATGTCCATGCAGACCTTCCCCTTAGGAGTCAGCGGAAAACACTGCATCGCCTTTTCCAGTTTCAGGCCGCCGCGGCTGACATAACCGATATCATGGCCGCGCACCTCCACCTTGGCATCCTCTTTGATCATCTCACCGGCTTTGTCTACCTTCTGTTCATTGACAAAGACCACGCCGGACATGATCATCGCCTTGGCGCGCTCACGGCTTTGGATCAGACCATGCTGAACCAGATATTGATCCAAACGAATCTTCAAGATTCTGCTCCTTTCCATGTACGGATGGCCTGTGCCAGATGTTCAGCATCCAGGCCGGTGCTCTGCTTGATCTGCGGAACCGTCGCATGGGGCAGACGCACATCCTCCACACCACGGTGAATAAAAGCACCCTGCCAGCCTGCTTTCCGCAGAGCCATTTCCAGATGCTCACCGATGCCGCCGCAGGCTACGCATTCCTCTGCGAACAAAACAACGTCATATCTTGAAATTTCAGAAATAAGTTCGGGTGTAAAGGGGTATATCTTTACAAGCCTATATACATCACAGGGAACGTTTTCTTTGCCCAGAAGCTTCGCCGCAGTCAGCACATCCTCGACTTCGTCGGCGTAACTGACCATTACAGTCTTGGCATCAGGGGCGGTATAGAGCCGGTCATATTCTCTGCCGGAACAGCCAAACTGCGCCAGTGCTGCACTCTCACCACCGCGGGGATACCGGATTGCCCGTGGGCCCTGCATCTCATCACTGAGCAGGACAGGCAGCCAGTGCCGCAGCTCGGCATAGTTGGAGGGCGAATAGACCGGAATCCCCACCTGACTGAGGAAGGCCGGGTCAAAGATTCCCTGATGGGTCTCGCCGTCTGCCGGAACAAAACCGGCACGGTCGATGGCAAGGACAACATTCTCCTTCAGCAGGTTCACATCATGGATGATCTGGTCATAGGAACGCTGCAGGAAGGTGGAGTAGATGCAGACCACCGGCAGCATTCCCTGGCTGGCAAGGCCCGCTGCAAAGGTCACAGCATGCTGCTCTGCCATGCCCACATCAAAGAAACGCTTGGGGTGGGTGTGTGCAAAGAACTGCAGGCCCGTACCATACTTCATGGCGGCCGTGATGGCACAGATCTTCTGGTTTTCCGTGCCCTCCTTGTTCAGGACATTGCCGAACACCGTCGAGAAAGACTCCTTGGGAGCCACCTCAGGGTCCGGGATGCTGTTGACCAGATCAAAGGTCGAAACACCATGGAAGTTACCGGGGTTGCTCTCAGCCGGGGCATAGCCCTTGCCTTTCTTGGTCACGACATGCAGGAAATGGGGGCCGGGCTGTCTGTGGATATCGCGCAGGATTCCTTCAAGCTCCGGCTCATTGTTACCATCAAAAGGACCATAATAGTGGAAGCCCATATCCTCAAACATGGTCGAATGATACATTGCCCTGCGCACCATGGCCTTGCTGTTCTGGATCGCAGATTTCAGCGGTGGTCCGATGACAGGCACGCCATCCAGAAAGGAACGCACATTTTCCTTGGCATCGTAATAGCGGCTGGTGGTGCGCAGATGGCTCAGGTAGCGGGACAACGCGCCCACATTCTTGGAAATGGACATCTTGTTGTCGTTCAGGATGACCAGCAGATTGTCCAGCCCGCCGATATTGTTCATCCCCTCGTAGACCATACCGCCGGTAAAGGCACCGTCACCAATGAGGGCAACCACCTGTCCCGGCTCACCCCGCAGCTTTTTGGCCCAGGCAATGCCCACAGCCAGCGAGAGCGCGGTGTTGCCGTGACCGGCAATAAAAGCATCATGCTCACTTTCGTTGGGGTTCGGGAAACCGGAAATGCCATCCAGCTGCCGCAGCTTGGCAAAGCCCTCGCGGCGGCCGGTCAGCAGCTTGTGGGTATAGCACTGATGGCCTACATCAAACACGATCTCATCCGTGGGGGTAGTCAGCACCCGGTGCAGAGCCACCGTCAGCTCCACAGCACCCAGATTGGATGCCAGATGGCCGCCGGTCTTTGATACGTTATCCAGAAGAAATTCACGGATTTCTGCGCAAAGCTGCACCGTCTGCTGACTGGACAGCTTTTTCAGATCGCTGGGCTGAGAAATTTTCTCCAGCAAAGGCGAATTCATAGATTCACGTCCTTCTCACGTTTTGAAATGGGGCGCTCAGAGGCCCATAGGATAGAGGAAGCCGACCAGTATACCCAGTGCAAAACCGGCCATGACCTGCAGCGGAGTGTGACCGACCATCTCTTTCAGGTGCATATTCTGCAGGAAGGGATTGTTTTTCTCGGTCACTTCGATCCACTGCTCCAGCATCTTGTTCAGCACCTTGGCCTGCTCGCCGGTCTCGCGGCGCACACCCATAGCATCGTGCATGGTGATGATGGCAACAACTGCGGCCACCGCAAAGATAGCCGAATGGATGCCCTCGCTGCGTGCCGTAGCAATGACCATAGCCGTTACCGTGGCGCTGTGGGCACTGGGCATACCGCCATCGCCCCACATCCGCTCCAGCTGGAATCTGCCCAGCAGGACAAAGTTGATGATGGTCTTGAGCACCTGCGCCACAAACCAGGACAACAGGGATACTGTAAGGATCTCATTGAACGTCAGGACGCTATGGATAAATTGCATGGTAGTTCCACCTTCTTATTTTTTCGGATCAGCTGCGGCGCACCAGCAGCTCTTTTGCCAGCTGCTCCAGGAAAGCGGCCTTTTCGCCAAATTCCGCGTGCAGGGAGGCGCAGGTCTCGTTGTTCAGTTTTTTTGCCAGCTCCATGGCACCCTCGGCCCCATACAAGGTCACAAAGGTGGTCTTGCCGTTCTCACTGTCGCTGCCAATGGGTTTGCCCAGCTGTTCGGCGGTGCTGGTCACATCCAGCACATCGTCCACGATCTGGAACACCAGACCAATGCCGAAGGCATAGTCCTCCAGCTCCTTGCACTGGGTCTCATTGGCCTGAGCAGCGGCAGCACCCATCTGAACAGCAGCATTGATGAGCGCACCGGTCTTGTTCCGGTGGATCAACCGCAGCTGCTCTTCAGTGGCAGCCAATGCCTCATATTTCAGGTCAAGCTCCTGCCCGTAAACCATGCCATGGCTGCCCGCACCAGCGCCCAAGGCCCTTGCGGCCCGCACACTGACAATGGGCGAAGCCGGTGCATTTGCGACTACGTTGAACGCCTCGGTCAACAGTACATCGCCGGCCAGCATAGCAGTGGATTCACCAAAGGCCTTGTGGCAGCTGGGCTTGCCCCGGCGCAGGTCATCGTTGTCCATGCAGGGCAGGTCATCATGGATCAGAGAATAGCAGTGCAGCATCTCGACCGCCGCCGCAAACTGCTCGGCTGCTTCAGCGCTTCCGTTGAGCATATCGCACACGGCCAGCACCAGCACTGCGCGGATGCGTTTGCCGCCGCCCAGCAGGCTGTAACGGGCAGCCCGGCAGACCTCAGATTCCTCGGGCAAAAAAGTCTCACAGGCCTTTTCCAGTGCCTGATTTGCCCGGGCAAGATACTCTTGATACTGCTTCGCGTAATCCATGAAACTTCCTCCTTAATGTGCGGCATCCGGCCGGGGGGCCCGCTGCGCGTCGATCTCATCCAGCTGCAGCGTGGTCTTTTCCAGCGTACCGTTACAATAATCCATCAGGGATGCGGCTTCGGCATAGAGTTTGACCGATTCCGCCAGCGTTGTTTCCGGCTGCTGCATCTGTTCAAGGATGGCTTCCAGCCGGGTCATTCCATCCTCAAAGCTTTTGGGTGCTCTCATCCAGTTCCTCCACTGTGTTGACCGTGCAGGTCACGCGGTGTTCCGTGCCCCGGAGTTTACAGGTCTGCCCGGGCCGGAGTGCATCCGGCGTGCAGATCCTTCCCCTATTGTCCTGCACCATGGCATAGCCGCGGGCCAGCACACCGTAGGGGTTCAGGGATGCGGCAAGTGCTGCCGTATGCTTCAGACACAGCTCTCTGGCCTGCAGCTTACCTCTGGCGGCAGTTTGCAGCCGCCCGGCCAGAGTATCCAGGCGGGCAGCACGCTCCTCCAGCGCTGCCTGTACACCAGCACGGGAAAGCAGCTGTTCGGTCTGTTCCAGCCTATTATAACATAAACTCAGCTTAAATTGGATACAATTGTGAATATTTTCTTCCAAAGTGCATAATTTCCGTCCTTGTTCGGCACGGTCGGGCACAGCAAGCTCCGCCGCCGCTGAGGGCGTGGGCGCGCGCTGATCTGCCACAAAATCCAGGATCGTAAAATCGATCTCGTGACCAATGGCGCTGATGAGGGGCGTTTTGCAGCGGTAGGCCGCCCTGGCAATGACCTCGGCGTTGAATACCCACAGGTCCTCCCGGCTTCCACCGCCGCGCGCTACAATGATCTCGTCCACCTGCCCGCTTTTGTCCAGCCGGGTAATGGCATCAGCGATCTCCTCTGCCGCTTCAAAGCCCTGCACATTCACAGGAGCCAGCAGCAGACGCACTGCGGGCCAGCGCCGACCGATGACATTGCGGATATCCTGCAGTGCAGCACCAGTCTTGCTGGTAACAAGGCCGATACACTGCGGGAACCGGGGCAGCGGCTTTTTATGCTCCGGTGCAAACAGTCCTTCTTTGTCCAGTTTTGCCTTCAGCTGTTCAAAGGCCAACTGTGTCGAGCCGATGCCGTCCGGAAACATGTCGTTGACATAGACCTGAAACGCACCGTCCCGCTCGTAGAGGGTCACACGGCAGCGCACCACCACCTTCATACCCTCTTCGGGCTGGAAACCCAGCCGCCGCGCATCGGAGCGGAACATCACAGCCCTGACGCTGGCGGCTTCGTCCCGCAGGGAAAAGTAGCAGTGCCCGCTCCGGGCGTTCTGCACAAAGTTGGCGATCTCGCCCCGCAGGGCCAGATCGAACAGAACATCATTCACGTCCAGCAGATTCTTGACGTACCGGTTCAGGGCCGAGACTGAGATCACTTCAGCCATAATCCAGCCCTCTGTGCAGCAAGAATGGACACACCGATGGCGTTGTCGCTGGAATACTGCCCGGGCACGAAATACACCTGCGGCAGGCGCTGCTGCACCCAGGCGCGGATGATATCACTGCTCATCACACCGCCCGCACAGACCACCGGTAGGCCGGGGTATTCCTTCTGGGCGGCTTTTGTCATCTTGACCACAGTGTCTGCCACACAGAGCAGGCAGTATTTGCAGACATACTCCGGGGTTTTGCCCTCATTCAGCAGGGCATTGCACTGATTTTCCAGCCCCGAAAGACTGCACTGCATCCCCTTCACGCTGGATCTGGGCTTAATGGGTTCCTCACACAGGGCAGCCAGACGGGAAACTTCCACACCTGCCGGGAAGCCAAACCCCAGCTTGACCCCCACACGATCCACCGCCTGCCCGGCGTATAGGTCGGTGCTGGTGCCCAGTGTGGTGATCTCCTTTACCTCATTGCAGAGCAGAAGATCCGTTGTACCGCCTGAGATGTGGAAGAGCAGCACTTTCTGGCGGAAGAGCTCTTCCCCTTTTGCTGCAAACAGCGCTGCCGCCGCGTGCCCCTGCTGATGGGTGGTATGGATGAGCGGGATGCCCCGGGCCTGCGCAAAGGCTGTGGCCGCGCTGACACCCGCCAGGAAGCAGGGCATGTAGCTTCCCTCCACGGGGCGCGGCTTCTGGGAAACGCCCACTGCCGAGATTTGGGTCAGATCAAACTCCCGGCCAAGCTCCTCCAGCATCTCGGGCAGAGCCGTAGTATGGTGGAAGAGCGCATCACTCTGCCGCAGGCCCAGCTGGCCCTCCTTGACCGGCAGAAAACGTTTCTTTGCGCAAACAACCTCTCCGGCTGTGTGAAAAACCGCCAGAGAGGTTGCATAGTTGCTTGTGTCGATGCCCAGCGTATAGTGGCTCACTGTTCTTCCGACTCCACCGGCTCCGTATCCAGACCCTGCTCACGGGCAACAGCACCCAGCAGACCATTCACGAACTGATAGTCCTCATCTGCGCCGTATTTCTTGGTCAGCTCCACAGCCTCATTGATGACAACACCGGGCTTACGCTCGTCGCCATACAGCATCTCAGCCAGAGCCAGACGCAGGACAGTCAGGCTGACACGGGGCAGGCGCTCCATAGTCCAGTTGCGCAGATGGTCACGGATGAGGTCGTCCACCTCTGCAGAGTGGCTGTAATAGGCACTCAGCAGGCGCTGGCCGAACACATCCACCGGACGCTCTTCCCCACACTCGTTGTTCGTATCCAGTGCTTCCTGCAGGGGCACATCACCAAAGGTCTGGGAAAAAGCCAGCAGGAACGCATTCTCACGGGCTTCACGACGGGGCAAAATATTTTCCATAATCTTCCTCTTCTACTTTTTATTCCTGTTCCTCAGCCGCAAGGCCGGCAATGACAAGGTTCACACGGCTTACCGTGACATTGGTCATGTTCTGAACAGCAGACTTGACATTCTCCTGTACCTTTTCGGCCACAGCAGGGATTTTTGCACCAAACTTGACCACCAGATTCAGGGTCAGTTCAGCGGTGCCGTCCCGCATCTCCACGGTAACAGGGGGCTGGATGCTGGCAGCAGCCAGCAGCTCCTTGACCTTTTTGTTCTGCTTGCCGCAGGAGACCTCGGACACACCGTCCACTTCCAGTGCAGCACAGCGTGCGATCTTGCCGATGACCTCGGTGGAAATTTGCAGGCTCCCGCCCTTAAGATCCATATTCTGTAAATCCATTCTATGGTCCTCCATCTAAAATAAGCGTGTGCTCATTTATTTTATTTCCATCTGTTCAGGGAAGCTTCCCTGTCATTGAATGCTTACGTCTTATTATAGCAAAGTTTTGGAATTTATACAACACCCACCTGCATTTCTTGCCATCTGTTTCTGTTCAACTTGACGGATTCCACTGCGCAAAGTGCAGGCTGCCATACAGCACACTGCAAAAACGAGCAGGGCACAATCCGGCGGCACCCGCCGCATCAAAAGGACCCGGGCAGGCAGGGTGCTGAACACGTCCGCCTCCCCGCCCGGCAGCAGCAGATAGAACAGGGCCAGTGAAAGCGGCAGATGGAGCATCCTGGACCGGTAGAGCGGGCGCAGGGTCATTTCCGGCGGGCAGATGGTGCGCACCTGCAGCAACACGGAAAGCCCCTGCACGCTCAGTGCTGCACAGCAGAGCAGGCTCCCCCATCGTCCGGTGCGGGAGGCCAGGTCACAGCCGGAGCAGACTTCCAGCAGAATGGCACAGAGTGTGCCCGCACCGGCGGGCAAAAGCGCCCCTGCCCCGGCGGCCAGCATCCGGAAAAAGAGGATAAAACCGCAGAGCTTGCAGTACGTTATGGCGGCATCGGCCAGAATCTCATCCAGCCGCGGCGGTGCAGGGGATGCTGGCGCTGCAGATCCCGGTTTGACCGAACGCACTCCTGCAAACCGGTTCAGCAGGGCGGCAGTCAGATAGTTTGCGGTGATCTGTGACGCAAACAGCAGCACGCCAAGCTCTGCACTGCCCAGCAGGCTCTGCCCCACCGTCAGCACCACAAAGGATGGCCCGGAACAGATACAGGCAGGCAGCAGAGCATCCGCTTCCTCAGCCGTAAGCTGACCGGTCCTGACTGCCTGCGCCGCAGCACTGGCCGCTGGTGCAAAGCCACCCAGGAACCCGATGCAGAGCACCCGTGCCGCACAGGGTGTGCGGATGCCGATGCCCCACGCCGCCAGACGGAACGGCAGGGCCAGCAGGTCGCTTTCCGGGCATTGGATGAGTAAGCGCGATACCACGAGAAACGGGAACAGCGAGAGCAGCAGCGGCCCGCTGCAGAGGGTCAGCCCTTCCCGCAGAGCAGCGGCACAAACCTCCGACACTGTAAACGGCAGAATCCCTGCCGCCAGTGCCAGCAAAAACAAACCCATCTGATCCCATCTGAAAAGCTGATTCATACACACGCCCTCCGGTTCCATATATATGTGATACGGGGCGCAGTTTTGCCCGGCGGGGAGGGAGCGGGTGTGAAACAGCAGAAAACCGGGCAGCTCTCCCTGCGCGGCTGGTTTGGCCGGATGCTGCGCCAGCCTCCCCGGGGCTTTTACGGCCAGCCCTCTGTCTATCTGAGCGGCGGTGTGATGGAGATCGAGCACTTTCGCAGGGTGCGCACCTATGAGGAGGGCAGGCTCTGCCTGGAATTCGCGGGCGGGTTGTTCACCGTGTATGGGGACGGGCTTAGAATCGAAACGCTGGCCGCGCACCGAATTACCCTGCGGGGGCGGTTTTTACGCACAGATTTTTCCAGCAGTTAGGGAGGGATGCAGCATCTTACAGCTTTGGGCCGGGGCAGCATTTTCTGCCCGAAACGGTGATACCGAGGGCCTGCTCTCCGAAGCTGCACGGACAGGCCTGCATCTCACTGACATCTTCCCTGCTCCCGGCGGCTTTACGGCCCGGTGTGCGGCATGGCGTTACCTCCGGCTGGCAAAACTTGCCCGCAAGCGGCGGGTGCATCTGCGCATCCGCAAAAAGACAGGGCTGTTTTTTCTCCTGCGGCCCTACTTCCGGCGGCGGGGGCTGTGGGCCGGGCTTTTGCTGTTTGTGCCGCTTTTGCTTTGGTCACAGGGCCTTGTCTGGGCTGTGGATGCTTCCGGCCTGACGACCGGCCAGCAGGCGCGGGCAGCTTCCGTTCTGCGGGAAACCGTTTCCTTGATGCCGGGCAGTATCGTCACGCAGGAAAAACTTGCCGCCGGGGAATATGCTCTGCTCCAGAGCGGTGAATTCTCGTGGGTCAGCCTGAATTTTCTGGATGGGCGGCTGGAACTGGAAGCGGCAGAAGCCAAACCGGTGCCGGAGATCGCCGCTGGAACGCTCCATGGCCTGCGGGCAAAGGCTGCAGGCACGGTGGTCAACACAAACCTTGTCAGCGGGACGATGCTGGTGGTTCCCGGGCAGGCAGTGGAAAAAGGCCAGGGACTCATCGGCACTGCCCGGGCTGAACGGGACGGTACGCTGATCTTTCAGCCTGCCGCTGGAAGCGTCCGGGCACAGTTCGAGTGGGAGTTTGCGGAAGATCTTCCACTGACGGCTGCCACATACCAGCTGACTGGGAACACTATTGTTCAGCGAAGGCTTTTCCTTGCCGGGCGGGTGTTCCCATTGCCTTTCCTTTTCTCTCCTGCGGACGATTCCACGGCGGTCACACGGTATCTTCAGCCGGAGCTTCTGGGGCTGAAGATACCGCTTTCCGTCGAGGAAACCACCTATTACGAACAGGCAGAAAATGAAATTCATTCCTCAGAGGATGAAGCCAGTGCACTGACCCGTCTGCATGGCTTACAGGCCTTGCAAAATGATTACCCGGACGCAGAATTTGTGGCGCAGAAAGTAGATGTCACAACCGAGAACAATATGCTGCATTACCGGGTAGTCTACACCATCATTGCTGATATCTGCACCTGAAAACGGCCCGGAGTTTTTCGCTCCGGGCTGTTTTGCTTATTTAATCTTTTTAATTTTTTCAAGTGCTTCCTTTTGTCGTTGACTTGCCGCCCGAACATACCACCGTTCTGCCCATTTCAAATCCTTCGGCACAACAATTCCATTTTCATAGAACCAGCCAAGATTGAACTGTGCATCACGGTCGCCATGTTGTGCGGCGCGTTCCGTCCAATAAAAAGCTTTTTCTAAATTTTTCTGGACACCGATGCCTTCCAAGTAAAAATATCCTACTTGGCATTCTGCCAGCGGATACCCCTTCTCTGCAAGTTGTAAATGCCCTCGAAAACATTGTTCATACTGACCCGTTTTCCAGTAGCGCTCAATCAGTTCATTGCAGGCATCAAATTCTTTGCAAGGCGTGTAATAACTTTCCATCTCAGGCTTCCGGTTCCTGCGTTTCGGCCTTTTCCTTTTTGTAGGCGGCCTTTTCTACCAACTTATTCAAGTCAAAGTGGTACTTGGTGTGGCAGAAATGACAGACGACCTCGCAGTCAGGGTCCTCATCCCGGAGCTTTTCCAGCTCCTTGCGGCCCAGGCTCAGCAGCATCTCTTCGGTACGCTCCTCACTGCAGTCACACTTATACTGCACCTCGCGCTCATCCAGTACATTGGGGTTGAAGCCTGCCAGTGCAAGGTTCATCATATCCTCGGGGGTCTTGCCTTCCCGAAGCAGTTCGGTGACGGAAGGCATTGCGGCGATGTTCTGCTCCAGCTGGGTGATCTCGGCATCGGTGGCACCGGGCAGCAGCTGCAGCAGGAAGCCGCCCGCGCAGGCAATGGTCAGGTCAGTATCCACCAGCACACCCAGAGCGCAGACGGTAGGCACCTGCTCGCTGTAAGCATAGTAACTGGTCAGATCCTCGGCGATCTCGCCGGAGACCAGCGGCACCTGGCCCACAGTGGGCTCTTTCTGCAGGCGGTTGTCACGGATGACAGTCAGCACGCCGTTTTTGCCCACAGCACCGCCCACATCCAGATGGCCGTTTGCTTTCAGAGGCAGCTCTACCAGCGGGTGGTCGATGCAGCCCTTGACATTGCCGGTGCCATCGGTACAGGCAACAACCGTGCCGGTGGGGCCGCCACCCGCCACACGCAGCGTAATGGAATCGCCATCGTCCTTGAGCATGGAACCCATCAGGGACGCACCGGTGAGCAGGCGGCCCAGGGCTGCGCTGCAGGTCGCACTGGTGTGGTGCAGCTGCTCGGCCGTGCGGACGATGTCAGTGGAGTCCACACCACAGAATACAACACCGCCGTTTTCAGAAATACCGCGGATCAGATTAGACATTTTCTTTTTCCTCCAATTGGGTATACTGCTTGACGGCACAGAAGAAATAGCGCTCGCTCTCTTCGGTCAGGGGGCCGAAGCTCTCACCGTCGCAGACCTTTTCCAGCACAAAGCCGTGCTTTTCCAACGCAGCTCGGATGGTATCCAGGTCGTAGGTATATTCATAGAACTGTTCATGGAAGTGTTCGCCGGTCTCGCGGTAGTCGATGTCCACCGTGATCTCCACCCGGCGGTCCGCAGGGTGATAGTGGTTGCGCCAGACGCAGGCAGCATCCTCTTCCTCAAAGGTAAATACATTCTCCCCCAGCACCTTCTGATGCTTGTAAGGGGTGTTCATATCAAAGAGGAACACTCCGCCCTCTTCCATGAAAAAAGCCGCGTTGGCAATGGCGGTATCCAGGTCCGGGATGTGGTTAAAGGTATCGAAGGTAGACACCGCGCCCCGGATGGTACCGTAGAGGTCGAGCTTGAGCAGATCCTGCTGCAAAAGCAGCAGCTTGCCGGAAAGGCCCAGCTGTTCCGCCTTATCCCGCACAACACAGAGCATTTCCTCGGACTGATCGATGCCGATCATATCATAGCCCGCCTGGGTCAGCATCAGGGTCAGCTCCCCTGTTCCACAACCCAGATCGGCCAGAATGCCATCCCGGATATCGTGGGCATTCAGTTCCTGCCGGATCTGCTCATAAAGGGCATCATAGTCGGCTTCGCCGTTGAATTCATCATAGAAATAGGCAAATTCATTGTAGGCCATGGTTTACTCCGCTTCCTCGTCATCGGTGAACTCTGCCGCCACAGCCTCGTTCAGCACCGCCTGCAGCTCCGGGATGCCGTAGCCGCTCTCGCCGCTGGTCAGCACCACCTTCTGGCAGCCATAGGGCAGGCAGACCTTTTCAAAATCCTCCTGTGTCTTGGCCAGCTGGCTCTTTTTGAGCTTATCGGCTTTGGTCAATGCCACAACAAAGGGGATCTGATGATAGTGCAGATACTTCAGCATCTGCAGGTCATCTGCGCTGGGGGCATGGCGGCAGTCGATGAGCTGTACCAGCAGAGTATGATGCCGGGGGGCTTCAAAATAGCTGTTGATGAGGTCATCCCAGCGCTCGCGGTCCGCATTGCTGACCTTGGCATAACCATAGCCGGGCAGATCCACAAAATAACAGTTGTCTACCTCATAGAAATTGATGGTGGCCGTTTTTCCCGGCGTACTGGACACACGGGCAAGGTTCTTGCGGTTGCACAGCTTGTTGATGAGGCTGGACTTGCCCACGTTGGAACGGCCTGAGAAGCTGAGTTCCGGACGGTCACTTTCGGGCAGCTGGCTGGAAATGCCGTAGCTTGCAATAAAATCCGCTTTGTTGTAATTCATCGTTTGCTCCTTTGATTAGCAGACAGCCCCCGGCTTCGGTTTTTCCGGTGCGGGCGGGATGGCCGCTTCCACCGGCTTTGCCTTTTTGGCGGGGTGCGGATGACGGGCAGAAACGCTCTTGGGCTTGAGCAGAGCGGCATTGAGCACCTGCGCAAGATCAGACATGGGCAGGAAGGTTAGATTCTTCTTCACCTCGTCATCCACCTCGTACAGATCCGGAACGTTATCCTTGGGGATGAGCACGGTTTTCATTCCCTCACGGTAGGCAGCCATGCTCTTTTCGCGCAGGCCGCCGATGGGCAGCACATTGCCGTGCAGGGTGATCTCGCCGGTCATGGCAACATCACCGCGCACCGGGATGCCGGACAGGCAGGACACCAGAGCCGTGGTCAGAGTAACACCGGCGCTGGGACCGTCCTTGGGCACGGCACCCTCGGGGGCATGGATGTGCAGATCGCACTTTTTCAGCCGCTCAGGGTCGATGCCATATTCCTCGGCGTGGACACGGACATAGGTGATGGCCAGCTGGGCACTTTCCTTCATCACGTCGCCCAGCGAACCGGTGACGGTGATCTTGCCGCTGCCATTGTCCATGACCTGCACTTCGATGGGCAGGGTCTCGCCGCCGATGCTGGTCCAGGCCAGACCGTTGGCAATGCCAATGGCATTGGTCCGGTTGAGAAAATCGGGCTTGACGAAGCGGGGCCCCAGCAGCTCTTCCAGGCTGCTGCCGGTCACAGAAACGTTTTCTGCTTCACCGGACGCGATCTTGCGGGCGCACTTGCGCAGGACACTGGTGATGGTACGCTCCAGGGTGCGGACACCGGCCTCACGGGTGTAGCCGTCAATGATGCCGTAGAGCGCACTCTGGGAGAAAGTGACCTTCCCGGCCAGACCGCAGGCCTTGAGCTGCTTGGGCACCAGATGCTTGCGGGCAATGTTGTATTTCTCCACCCGGGTATAACTGGGCAGCTCAATGACATCCATGCGGTCACGCAGAGGGCCGGGAATGGCGCTCAGATCATTTGCCGTGGTGATGAAGAGCACATGGCTCAGATCAAACGGCATATCGATAAAGTGATCATTAAAGGTGGTGTTCTGCTCGGGATCAAGAGCTTCCAGCAGGGCGGCGGCCGGGTCACCCCGGAAATCGCCCGCCAGCTTGTCGATCTCGTCCAGCAGCATCAGGGGGTTGGAGCTCTTGGCGGAGATCATGGCGTTGATGATCTTGCCGGGCATGGCCCCGATATAGGTGCGGCGGTGGCCGCGGATCTCTGCCTCATCCCGCACGCCGCCCAGGCTGATGCGCACATACTTGCGGTTCAGGCTCTCGGCAATGGAGCGGGCAATGCTGGTCTTGCCGACACCCGGAGGGCCGACCAGGCAGATGATCTGCCCCTTGACATCCGGAGCCAGCTTGCGGACAGCCAACACCTCAAGAATGCGGTCCTTGACCTTCTTCAGACCGTAGTGGTCGCGGTCAAGGATGCGCTGTGCCTTGGCGATATCGAGGTCATCCTCGGTAAAGCTGTTCCAGGGCAGATCCAGGCAGGTATCCAGATAGGTGCGGATGACCGTTCCCTCCTGGTTGCTGCTCTGCATCTTGGCAAGGCGGTCTACTTCCTTGAGCAGTTTCTTCTCCCGCTCCTCGTCCAGATGCAGCTCCTGGATCCTGCGGCGGTACTCCTCGGCCTCTGCCGTGGTATCATCGTCCTCGCCCAGCTCCTGGCTGATCATGTGCATCTGCTCATGCAGGTAGTAATCACGCTGGTTCTTATCCATGGCCTCGTCCACTTTCTGGGCGATCTCCTTGTCGATCTCCAGCATCCGGCGCTCCCGATGCAGGCGTTCCACCAGCAGGCGCAGACGGCCGATGAGGGTGCTTTCTTCCATCACAGCCTGCTTATCCTCAAAGCGGAAGAGCAGATTGGCAGGGATGTACTCGCACAGGAAGGCGGGGTCGTTATTCGAGGTAACAGCAAACACCACATCCTTGCTGATGCGGGGATTCATGGAAAGCACCGCGTCGAAGCTCGTTTTCACGTTGCGGAGCAGGGCCTCCGCCTCGGTCTCTTCCTCTGCCTTGATGGGGCGCACAGGAGCCGGCCGCACCGATGCCAGCAGGAAGCTGCCTTCGGTATCCAGCTCGGTGCGCTTGGCGCGGAACTTGCCCTCCACCAGAATGCGCACCAGATCATCCGAAACACGCATGACCTGCTTGATCTCGGCCACAACGCCGTACTGGTACATCTCCTCTGCCTTGGGGTCCTCAGCCTTCATATCCTTCTGCGCAATGAGGAACACCTCGGATTTATTCCGCACGGCCCATTCCACAGCGGCAATGCTCTTGTCACGGCCCACCTCAAAATGCAGCAGGTTGTTGGGGAACACCACCAGCCCACGCAGGGCAATGGCGGGAAGATGGAGGATATTGCGCTCCACCTTGACAGTCACTTTTTCAGACATAAACTCATACCTCCCAGCTGCCCCGCGCCAAAGTGCGCTATCCCGTGGGCAGTTTTTTTGTTGGGTAAAAATTCAGATTTGATTTATTATATCGGATTCCGGCCCCGGTTGCAACCGGGCAGCTCATCCTTTGCGGTTTTCCTGGATATTATAACCCAGCCGTCCCAGCGCAGGCAGCATGGCCCGCAGGGTGACACTGGTGAGCATTCCCATCACAAGACCCAGCACCAGCATAATCGGTGCATAGTAAAGGGACACTGCTGTGGAAAGGATGACACTGGCTCCCAGCAGCTGGCCGATGTTGTGGGCCAGCGCGCCGCAGACTGACAGGATGAACCAGGTAGGCCGCAGCGGACAGTGATAGTAGAGCAGCCACATCACCAGCAGCGAGAGCAGACCGCCGCAGAGGGAAAGAAAACCTGCCGTCCAGCCGGAGACCAGAAAGACGAAGAACGCCTTCAGCACATCCAGCACAAGGGCCTGTTTTGGTCCCATGAAGAACAGGGCATACATCACCACAATATTCGCCAGACCCAGCTTCATGCCTGGCAAAAGCCCGGGGATGACCAATGTGCCCTCGATGAAGGAAAGCGCCATCGCCAGAGCAAACAGCAGACCTGAAAGGGCGATGCTGTGCGTTTTGTTGTAATTGCGGCGGTTATGAGGCATCATTGTTCTCCTTTGCAGCGGATCATTCTTCACCAGCAGCCTGTTCGTACTGCTCCTGCTCTTCCATCGCCTTTTCCCAGGCAGCAAACAGCTCTTCCTGATGGAAGCGCAGATCACTGAGCTCATCGCTCTTTTGGCGGAGCAGATCGGGGTCATTGTAGACCTCCGGGGAGTTGATCTCATTGTCAAGCTCCACTTCCCTTGCCCCGCATGCTTCCATTTCATCCTCGCAAGCCTTGATCTTGGCCCGCAGCTCCGCGCGGCGGCGGCGCTGCTCCTTGCCGTAACCGGCCTTGGCGGGCTGATCTCCGGCTTTTTCCGGGGCGGCAGCAGGAGCGGCACGGCCCATCAGGGCATCGTAGCTCGGATACAGGGTGGCCTTGCCATCTTCCAGATAGAGGATGGGACAGCCCAGACTGTTCATCAGATGGCGGTCATGGGTGACCATGAGCAGGGTCCCGGTGTATGCCATCAGGGCCTCGGTCAGGTTTTCGCGGGTGTAGATGTCCAGGTGGTTGGTGGGCTCGTCCAGAAACAGCAGATTGGGCCGCTCCAGCACGATCTCAGCAAAGCGCAGGCGGGCCAGCTCGCCGCCCGAAAGTGCCTCGCAGGGCTTGAACACTGTCTCGCCCCGGAAACCCAGCTTTGCCAGATGGCTGCGTACTTCCAGCTCCGTCATCCGGGGATACTTGTTCCAGATGACATCGATCACCCGGCCCTGTCCCAGACGGTTCTGCTGCTGGGCAAAAATGCTGGGCCGGGCTCCCGTACCCAGCCGTACCATGCCGCCAGAGGGGCGGCGCTTACCATCCAGCACCTGCATCAGGGTGGATTTACCCGCACCGTTGGGGCCTGCGATCACCAGCCGCTGGCCCCGGCAGACCGTGTAGGTAAAGGGTTCCAGCAGGGTGCGCTCCCCGATCCTGATGGTCAGGTTCTTCATCAGCACCAACTCATTCCACGGCTCCACATCATACTCAAAGCGGAATTTGAGCTGGTTTGTTTCATCCTTTGGCGCTTCCGTGATCTCCAGCTTTTCCAGCTGTCTGCGACGGCTCTGGGCCATCTTGGTGGTGGAAGCGCGCACAAGATTGCGGTCTACATAATCCTGCAGCTTTTCAGCCAGTGCTACATCTGCATCGTGCTGCTTCTGGCGCAGGGCATCGGCAGCTTCTTTCTGGGGCAGATAGGCTGAGAAGTTGCCCTTATAAGTGGTCATGGTCTGGAAGGAGACCTCCCAGATCCTGGTGCAGATATTGTCCAGGAAATAGCGGTCATGGCTGACGACCATCACGGCACCGGAATAGCCCTTGAGGTAATTCTCCAGCCATTCCATGGTGGCAAAATCCAAGTGGTTGGTGGGCTCGTCCAGAATCAGGACATCCGGCTTCTCCAACAGCAGCTTTGCCAGACGAAGGCGCGTCAGCTCACCGCCTGAAAGCACAGCGATATTCTTCGTCCAGGTATCCTGCGCAAACCCCATACCGGACAGCACCTTTTTGATGTTGACATCCATATTGTAGCCGTCAGCGGCATCAATGATGTTCTGCAAGGCATCGTGCTGTTCCAGCAGAGAGGCATCCTCCGGGCTGGCGGCCATTCTGCGCTCCAGGATCTGCATCCGGGCCATGGCATCCAGCACATGGGCAAAGCAGGAGCGCATCTCGCCATAGATATCCAACGTGGGGTCGAGCTTTGCATTCTGTTCCAGATAGCCCAGCGTCACACCATGGGTCACACTGAACTCACCCTCGTAGTCCGTATATTCGCCGGTCAGGATCTTCAGCAGGGTCGTTTTGCCTGCTCCGTTCTGGCCCACGATGCCGATGCGGTCCTCCCGTTCGACACTGGCCGTGACATCATGCAGGACGATCTTCTCGCCAAAGCTCTTGCCCAGCTTTTCCAAATGTATCAGCATTGTTCGTTTTCCAATCTCTCACACAGGCCGCACAGCATTACAGCTGGTGGCGGCGATTCTTCAGGCCCACATTGGCCAGTTCCTCCGGCTCCATCACCAGCGGATAAAGCTCTTCCAGGCTGCTGATCTCATAGGTAGGCACGACCTTGCCGGGATTCTCGGCGTGGTTGGGGTTATACCAGCAGGTATCCAGCCCGGCGTTCACACCGCCCTGCACATCACTGCTCAGGCTGTCGCCCACCATCAGCACGTGCTCACGGTTCTCCACGCCCAGCGCACGGAGCGCGGCATCAAAAATCTTGCGGTTGGGCTTTTCGCTGTCCATTTTTTCAGAAACGAACACATCCTCCACAAAATCCAGAATGCCGGATTCCCGCACACGGCGGCCTTGCACCCGGTCAAAACCATTGGTCACTACAGCCAATGTTGCCACTTCGGAAAGCTCCCGGAGCACGTCCAGCACGTTGGGAGATGTCAGGTCAGGGTGGGTAGAGAGCTGATCCAGATAGAATTTGTTCATCTCCACACCGTTGCCTGCGGCATTCACTGCCTTCAGAAAGCGGGTGAACCGCTCCCCCATCAGCTTGTCCCGGCGGATCTGGCCCTTTTCCAGCTGCCGCCAGAGCTCTTCGTTGATGGTGCGGTAGGTCTGCACCGTCTCGGCATCCGGCTCAATGCCGTACTCCCGCAGGGTGTCAGCCAGCGCCTTGTTTTCCGCTGCATCAAAATCCAGCAGCGTATTATCAGCATCAAACAGAACACAATAGTATTTTGCCATGGTTCATTACCCCTCTTTCATACTTGTGTCATTTTCCGGGACGCTTGTCCCCGATCACCGGGGAATTTTTCCCAGATCAAAAGAACAGCGAGAAGCCAGCCCCGCCCCGGCAGAGCTGGCTTCCGGTTATTCCTGAACTATCTCATAGGTTTCATCATCGGTCTGCACCGGGGAATTGTCCGTGCACGGATCTTGCGCGGTGCAGGGTTTGTCAACGTTTCTGGGCATCTGCTCCTCGGTCACGCCGTTGTCCACATTCTCCCAGTCCATCTCATACCAATCCACACTGCCATCGGTCACAGTTCCCTCACCGGGCAGCCCGGGGATCTTGATCTCTTCACAGAACATCCGGCTCCCTCCCTTCTGCCCAGCCTATGCGGGCAGACAGAAAAAGGTTTACCGGCTGGCCTCTGCTTCGGTGGAAGCGGAAGCCCCCTCTGCGGGTTCAATATCATTTTCAACCGAAGCGGAGACCGATTCACTGTTGGTCTGCTCTTTGGATTCCGTTTTGCTCTCAGAGGCAGCACTGCTGGAGGACGAAGCGCTCTCCGCCTTGTTCTCCGAGCTGCTGTGAGAAGAAGAAGTGCTCTCGCTCTTGGATTCGCTCTTACTCTCACTTTCCGCCGTGCTGTGAGAAGAACTGCTGCTCGTGCTCTCAGAGGTGGAAGCGCTGGACGAAGTGCTCTCAGACTTGCTGCTCTCCGAAGAGGACGCGGATGTACTGCCGGAAGAAGTAGAAGAGCTGCCGGAATTTGAGCTGGAGGCAGGCTCCGGGCTGACCGTAATGGTCAGCGCATTGCTGACCACGGCGCAGTCGTTGTACACGACCACCGCATAGATCTTATAGCTGCCGCTGGTGATGGCCGAAGCGGACACGGTGACCGTTGTCCGGCCTGCGGCCTCCTTCACTTCCTGACCGTTGGCGAACCAATGCAGGTTTTCACTCTTGGCATATTTGCCCTCCAGCGCAGCCTTAAAGACATAGGAGCCGGCGGAAGCCTTGCCTTCCGAGATGTGAACGGAAGCAGCTGCAAACACGGCTGTCACGTCCAGATTCTGCTTGAAGCCGGTATCGGTACGGGTCTTGCTGGTCACGCCGTCGCTCCACTTGACGAACACATGGCCCTCCGCAGGGGTGGCCGTGACAGTCAGCGACTGGGATGCATCCGTGATGCCGTATGTCAGGCTGGTCTTGCCGCTCTCGTTCCCACAGCTCAGGGTGCCGCCGCCGCTCTTTTCCACCTGATAACGGGCCTCAAACTTAACGTTGGCAGTCTCAGAGCTGCTGACGCTTTCGCTCTCGCTGGAAGAAGCAGGTTCTTCCGAGCTGGGAGCCTGCACCGCCGAGCTGGGGTTGGATACATATTCCAGTGTGCGGGTGGGAATATTACTGGTGTCCGGGCGGCGATCCTCGGTCTGGTAAGCGTGGGTGCGCAGATAGCTCAGCGCAGCCTTGAGACCGGCGCTCTTGAGGTGGATATCACCGTCCGTGTAGTAATCCGGCTGGCCGTAGCCATTTTCTCCTTTGAGGATCTCAGCCGTATTCAGAAATCTGACCCCCAGCTGTTCGCACATGTTGAGCAGCGCCATATTAAAATCATCGATTTTGGCCTGATCCATGTGGGGGTAATTGGAGTGATTCTCCGGGATAGGAGGCACCGTGTTCACGATGATATCGGTGTAGGGGTAAGCCTCCTGAATGGCCTGCACCAGCGCGGTATAGTTACTGATAAAATCAGCCACCTCCATGCCGGTGTCGTTGGTGCCAAAGGTCATCACGACACGGCGGGGCTTCATTTTTGCCACCGCCTGTGCGATGGTGTAGTGGGTGGTGTCATTCTTAAAGGTGACGATTCCTTCGTTCAGGGCCACCTGGGTGCCAATGCCCTCCTTGGCGCAGAACTGTTGCAAGGAGATCAGACCGTTGTTATACAGACGCACGGTGTTGGAATCTCCCAGAAACAGGGTGCTGTCCAGATATTCCGTGCCCGCATCCGCTGTTTCAGTCAGCAGAGCACTGGAGGTGTTATCGATCTGATAGTGATTGGCAAGATCTGTGCTTTCACCGTCCCCGGTGGTGTCCGTCGGCACGGAGTCTGCGGGTGTGCCGGGCGTTTCCGGCTTTCCCCGTTTGAGCAGGGTCAGGGTGATGCCTACGGTCAGCAAAGCCGCCAGTGCGCAGACCACACAGACCAGAACGGCCTGCCGCTGCAGCGATGTCATAGACTGTTTGTCCGATTGATTCTTATGATTCATGTTATATTCACCACTTATCCTATCGTTCAACCGTTTGCACGGCAGGCCAGGAGCTTGTCCGTCAGTCCTTCACAACTTTCCGCCAGCAGCACCGGGCCAAAGGGCTCCAGTTCTTCCCTGCTGCCGTAGCCATACAGGGCACCGGCGGCATCCAGCCCGCAATCAGCAGCACCGCGCATATCATCGTTGCGGTCGCCCACCATCAGCACCCGCTTGCCCTGTACACAGGGCTGGGTGAGAACATAGCGCACCACTTCCGTTTTGGTATCCCGGCTCTCATCCATGGATGCGCCGCCGATGAAATCAAAGTAAGGGGCCAGCCCCTGTTCTTCCAGAATGGGGGTCACGACCACAGTCGGCTTGGAGGTTGCAGTGCAGAGCACAAATCCTGCCTCCTTCAGGCGGCGCAGCATCTCTGCCGCACCGGGGTAGGCCGTACCCTCATGGCTGCCTTTTTCGCGGTAACTCTCCCGATAGAGCTCGGTGGCCTCCTCGATTTTTGCAGGGTCAGAAAAATGCTCTCCAAAACTCTTGCGGAGCGGCGGCCCCAGATAGCGCCGCAGGTTCACATGGGTGACATCCACGCCCATCTTGGTAAAAACTTCTTCCAGTGTATTCAGGATGCCGGGGGCGGAATCGATCAGGGTTCCGTCTACGTCAAATAAGATCACGTCATAGTGCTGCAAGTTCGTTTCCCTCTCTTTCACACATATACACGGTATAGTATAGCACAGAATTGCGCTTTCAGCAATTCCAACAAATCGTTTTTATTCTTTTTATACAAATCGGTCACAATCTGGCCTTAAAACGAAAAATGCCTGCCCGCCAGAATGCGGACAGGCAGGGGGTCATGCAGGCTTATTGGGCTGCAGTGCCGTTATCAGCGGAGGGATAATAGAGGTTATTGGAGATAAACTCCAGCTTTTCCTTCAGCACCAGCTCCAGATTTGCCACGGCGTGCACCATGTTGGTGGCCGAATCGTTCACTTCCAGCAGCTTGCACAGGTCGATCTCGTTCATGGCGAGTGCGGTTTTCATCTTCTGGCTCTCGGCGCAGAGGATGTGGCTCAGAGCACTTTCCTGCAGCGCGATACTTTCCATCAGATCGATCACAGCCTGACTCAGGGTAACACGGGGCAGGGCCGGACATTCCAGCGTAGTGGGACAATTGATCGTTGCCATAGGGGACTCATCCTTTCTATATAAGGTGTACCCCATCCTATGTTCCCCGCCGTGCAGCCGTTACTGCTTTTTCTCCTGTGCAGAGACCTTTTCAATTACGCTCTGGTAACCGCCGGTTCCGTATTGGATACAGCGATTGATGCGACTGATGGTCGCCGTGCTGATCTCTACCTCTTTCACGATCTGGTCATAGGTGCGGCCGCCAAGCAGCAGCTTTGCCGCTTCCAGCCGTTGTGCCATATCGGAGATCTCCTTTACTGTGCACAGATCCTCAAAAAAAGCATAGCACTCCTCCCGGCTCTCAAGGCTCAGGATGGCATCGAACAGTGCATCTACGGTCTCGTTTTTTCTGGAATTTTTCTCAGTCATTGCGGTCTCCTCTGCGGCAAACGCCGGAACTTCTGACAGAATGAATCATATTATGCTATCACTTTAGCACACGAAAGTGTGAAAGTCAAGTCTTTTGCGTGAATCGTTTTCAATTCAACGTGTCCACAGTTTTCTTCTCTTCACAAGTGAAATAAAATCACCTAAAATTTATTGCCGGATTTTCTGTCGAATTAGCACATCCTCTGAACTGCTCCGAAAAATATTGACAAATTATGAAAATGGGGATAAAGTATACACAATTTTCAGGCAAAGGAGCCACAGCGTGACCTCTTTGCCGCATGAAAAGCAAAGGAAAGAGGTAAAAGAAATGAACACGCTGGTCATCGTTTTGATCGCAGCCGTGTGTCTGTTTGGTGCTTACACCCTCTACGGACGCTGGCTGGCAAACAAGTGGGGCATCGACCCTACCGCCAAGACCCCTGCGGTCGTCCATGAGGACGGCCGGGATTACGTTCCCACCAACGGCTGGACCGTTTTTGCACATCAGTTCAGCTCCATTGCAGGTGCCGGCCCTGTTACCGGTGCCATTCAGGCTGCTGCCTTTGGCTGGCTGCCTGTTCTGCTGTGGGTCCTGCTGGGCGGCATCTTCTTTGGTGCTGTTACCGACTTCGGCGCTCTGTATGCTTCTGTAAAGAATGACGGCAAGTCCATGGGTATGCTGATTGAAAAGTATATCGGCAAGACTGGCCGCAAGCTGTTCCTGCTGTTCTGCTGGCTGTTCTGCGGCATCGTTATTGCAGCGTTTGCTGACATGGTCGCCGGTACCTTCAATGCTTATGGCGCGGACGGCGCTCTGGTGGACGCTGCTCAGACAAACGGCGCTGCCGGCATGGTCTCCATCATGTTCATGGTCTTCGCTGTGGTCTTTGGACTGATCCAGAAGAAGTTCAACTTCTCCGGCTGGAAGGAGAGCGTCATCAGCATCGTTTTCATCGTGCTGTCTTTTGTCATTGGCGCAAATCTGCCCATCATCCTGGGCAAGGCCGCATGGAGCTATATCACCTTCGTTTATATCTTCTTTGCCGCCGTGCTTCCCATGTGGCTGCTGAAGCAGCCCCGGGACCACATGACCACCTTCATGTTTGTTGCCATGATCGCAGGCGCTGTAGTTGGTCTGGTCGTTGCACACCCCACCATGAATCTGCCCGTTTACACCGGCTTCACCAACGAGAAGCTGGGTACCATGTTCCCCATCCTGTTCGTCACCGTTGCCTGTGGTGCTGTTTCCGGCTTCCACAGCCTGGTCTCCTCCGGTACTTCTTCCAAGACCGTTGAAAATGAGAAGGATATGCTGAAGGTTGGCTATGGCGCAATGATTCTGGAGAGCCTGCTGGCTGTTCTGGCTCTGTGCGTTGCCGGCGCTGCCGCTGCTGCGGACGGCACCCCCGCTGCAGGCACCCCGTTCCAGATCTTCAGCCGTGGTGTTGCCGGTTTCTTCGAGATGTTCGGCGTTCCCGCTTATGCAGCAACGGTCTTTATGACGATGTGTGTTTCCGCTCTGGCCCTGACCAGTCTGGATGCTGTGGCCCGTATCGGCCGCATGAGCTTCCAGGAGCTGTTCAGTGTGGACGACATGGAGCACGCTGAGGGCTGGCGCAAGCTGTTCTGCAACGTCTACTTCTCCACCTTCCTCACTCTGGCCTTCGGCTTCCTGCTGACCAAGATCGGCTACGCAAACATCTGGCCTTTGTTCGGTTCCGCCAACCAGCTGCTGAGCGCTCTGGTTCTGGCTACCCTGTGCGTTTTCCTGAAGGTCACCGGCCGCAGCAACAAGATGCTGTTCCCCCCGCTGATCATCATGCTGTGCGTCACCTTCACCGCTCTGGTGCAGCGCCTGATCGCCATGGTCAAGGCCATCAGCACCGCCGCTTCTGTCAGCATTCCTGCTGGCGAGACCACTTGGGGTGCCGTGTTCATTGCCAACGGCCTGCAGCTGATCCTGGCTGTCCTGCTGATCGTTCTGGGTCTGAACATTGTGTTCCACTCCTTCTCTGCTTACAAAAAGGCTGAGCACAACAGCGAGGCCAAAATCTGAGGTTTTTACGGTTTGACCGTAAAACGATAAAAATCTCCCACTGACGACATCGAACCCCGTCAGTGGGAGATTTTATTTTGTCCTTTTCAGGTCACAGCATCTTCACCATGATGATCTCATCCCGGTAGGTGCCGTCTTTCAGTTTAAAGGCCCGGGGCTGGATGCCATAGCGCTCAAACCCAAACTTCTCATAGAGATGGATGGCGCGGGTGTTATCGCTGAAAACCCCCAGTTCCAGCTGTTCGAAGCCGTTGGCGCGGGTCTGGTCAATGGCCAACTGCATCAGATAGCTGCCCAGACCGCAGCCCCAGTAATCTTTCCGTACGGAGATGCCCATTACGGCACGGTGGCGGTATTTGATATGCGGCCGCACCTGTGCAACACCAAACTCCCCCACCAGCTTTTCTCCGGCAAAAGCGCCCACCTCAAAATTCACAGGGCTTTCCCCGCAGCCTGCGAGCCTGTTCCGCATCGCTTCCAGACTCGCCCCTTCCTCCGGGTATCGGGCCATAAAATGTGTTTCGCTGTAGGTCGCATTGCGGAATGCGTCCAGAGCCTCCGCATCATCGGCGCATAAGCTGCGCACTGTCAGCACTTCCCCGCTGGGCAGTGTGAACATTCTGGGTTCGACCTTCATATTCCTTTCTCCTCTTCTTTCAGATATGTGCTCGCTCCCATTCCTGCAGAACAGCCAATTGCAGCTCGGTATGGAACCAGTGCTCTCCTTCTTCCATGATGGTCAGATGCGCACCTGTCCGTTGTTTGAACTGCTCAAGCACTGCCCTGGAAGTCAGGTTATCCTTTGCGCCATAGAGCACCTGCGTGGGCACTTTCCAGCGGTAGGGATGCTCCCTCACCCAGCAGAGATACTGCCACGACAACGTCTCATCGAAATCCGTGGAAATCTCCCCTGCTTCTTTCAACTGGGTCTCACTCACATTTGCCCACTGCATCATATTGGTGATAAGATCTTCCATATCTACCACTGGTGAGAGCAAAAGAGCACTCCGTAAAGGCTTTGCCTGTAAGGCCAACATGGAAAACCAGGCTCCAATACTTGTAGCCCGCAGCGAAACATTCTTCCAACGCTCTGCAGCATAGGAATAGACCACTTCCAACTCTGGAACCGCCACCCACGGCAGCAGCTTCTCGGAGCTGCCCCTGCGCTCTCCATGTTCAGGCAAATCAACAGCAAGAACCTGATATCCTGCTGGGCAGGCAAGCTCTGCAAAAGGCAGGGCTTCTTCTTTGCAACCCATTTTGCCATGGACATAGAGATATACTTTTCGGCTTTCTTCCCCGTACAGCAAAGCAGGAATACCGCTGATCTCAAGTTTCTGTGTTTTCATCGTAACATCTCCTGTCAGATGCCGCCTTCCTTTTTTCGGTACAGCGGCTGGTCGAGATTCTTCACTTCCAGCCCTCCCTTCATTGTAATTGTTCCTATGATAACACACTTCCCGTTCAAACACAAACAAAAAGAGCTGTGACACCCTGTTACAGGTACCACAGCTCTTAAATTCATTCAGTCAGACTGAATTACTTCACCATGCTTGCAACTTCAGCAGCGAAGTCATCAGCACGCTTCTCCAGGCCCTCGCCCTTCACGAAACGGGTGAACTTGACGATCTTGATCTCGCCGCCCAGATCCTTAGCGACCTTAGCGGTGTACTGAGCAACAGACAGATCGCCGTCCTTGACGAACTCCTGATCGACCAGGCAGTTCTCCTTGAAGAACTTCTTGATCTTGCCCTCGATCATCTTCTGCTTCACAGCATCAGGCTTGTTGGCGTTCTTGGGATCGCCAGCCATCTGAGCCAGCATGATCTCCTTCTCCTTGGCAACGACCTCAGCGGGGACAGAAGCCTCATCGACATAGCTGGGGTTAGCAGCTGCGACCTGCATGGCGATGTCCTTGCCGTAAGCAGTGAACTCGTCCTTGCTGTCGATGTCGTTGGTGGTCTCGAAGTTGACCAGGATGCCGTGGGTGCCGCCGCCGTGGACGTAAGCAGAGCAAACGCCCTCGTAACGAACAAAACGACGGATCTTGATGTTCTCCTTGATGACCAGGATCAGGTTCTTCAGAGCCTCGTCAACGGTCTCACCAGCCTCGGTCTTGCAAGCCATCAGAGCCTCAACATCAGCAGGGTTCTGCAGCATGACGACCTTGGTTGCTTCCTTGACGAAATCAACGAACTTGTCGTTCTTGGCAACGAAGTCAGTCTCAGCGTTGACTTCGATGACAACACCGACCTTGCACTTGGGGCAGTAGTCAGCGTAGACCATACCCTCGGCAGCAACGCGGCTTGCCTTCTTGGCAGCAGTAGCCAGACCACGCTCGCGCAGGATCTCAATAGCCTTCTCGAAGTTGCCGTCAGCCTCAGTCAGAGCCTTCTTGCACTCCATCATGCCGCAGTCGGTCTGCTTGCGCAGTTCCATAACGTCCTTTGCAGAAATAGC
>ENA-UEQJ01000585-UEQJ01000585.1-human-gut-metagenome-genome-assembly--contig:-NODE-585-length-30594-cov-9.438411_pt1 | contig 30594 bp, 28 predicted proteins | sample MGYA00242937_ERZ507938 | MGnify/ENA primary metagenome ERZ507938 (study PRJEB26167, sample SAMN06115437) | human gut metagenome | host: Homo sapiens | place: China:Gansu | collected 2015-07-03 | study...
AAAGTTGCCGCCTCCTTGCTGCCGATCCCGCGAAGCCGGGAAACGAAGTCAATCACGTCCCCGGTGGCACCGCAGCCAAAGCAGTAAAACCGGCGATCCAGCTTCATGCTGGGCGTATCATCGTGATGGAATGGGCAGCGGCACATCCCGTTCCGTTCCACCCGGATGCCGTATCGCTCCGCAGCCTGTCGGGTGGTCACAGACTGCTTGACGGCTTCAAAGATGCTCAATAGGCATTGTCCTCCTTAGTGTTCGATTTCCTGCTTTTTCTGCCGTGTAACGGCATTCTGGCGTTCCTGCTCATGCTGCACTTCATAGATGCTGTAATGAATCGCCCAGAGCTTTTTTGCGTCGGCATGGAGCGGTGAAAGATCCGATTGAATGTTCCTATATTCCTGCTCCAACTGTTCGCGTTCCCTACGCCATGCGGTGATGGGCAGCTTGCCATCCTTGAAATACGGTTTCATCTTGCGCTCTGCCATGTAGAACGTCCGCAACGTATCGTCATGTTCCGACTTGTATTTCTGTCTGGATTTTTCAAAACGAATGCTTCTCAGCTTGTCCGCAACCGGTTTTCCATCGACATAATACTGCGCCATGCGAAACAGCTCGTCCAATTCCTTGATGCGGGATTGCTTTGCAGAAGCAGACTTTTTCAGCGTGTCGATCTTGTTCTGCATGGCGTGAAGCGTATTTTCCAGATCGTCCACGGTGTAAAGATTCTTGGATTGCAGAAAGCTGAACGCCTCGGCGTAACGCTGCAAGTTGGCGTTCTTTGCCTTGTTGCTGTATGCGCCCTTATTGCGATTGGCGCAATGCAGCGCCAGCAGATCGTTAAGCGTAGGCGGCTGGGGATTGGAAAGCTCGGCTTTTACGTCCTTCATCCAGCCGATCAGTGCGGCGATTTTCTGTTTAGCCTCCCGAAGCATGGCGTTGGTTTTTCTGATCCAGCGGTTGAGATCGCCCTTGTCGGTGCGGATGCCCTTCGCTTCCATTGCCCGGACAGACGGTCCCTCATGGATGGTAGGAATCTGTTCAATGCCTTGCCGCTCATAGCTGCGGTGGTCGATGCGGCAGTCTAAGCCCTTTTCGGCAAACTTGGCATTGCACGTCTCAGCCCATCCCTGCCGCCACGTTTCCAGCGTTTCAGGCTTACCCCAATCTGTCGTGGAAACGGCGTTGAATACATAATTACCATTACCCGCCTCATCCAGAACGCGCTCACCATGCTCGTCCAACACATATTCCCGCCGCTGTTTGTTTCCCCAACTGCCATCCGACTCGATGGGGCGGATGGGACACATGACGTGAAAGTGCGGATTGGAAATACCGCCGTCCTCCTTGTCGGGAGAATGAACAGAAAAGTCCACCACCATCCCTCGGCTCACAAAGTTCTCCAACAAAAATTGCCTTGCCAGAGCGATGTTCTCCTGCATAGAAAACTCGTTTTGCAAGGCAATGTCAAAGCTGTATGCAAGCTGGGCTTTCTTCCCACGCTCGGCTTTCTCGACCGCGTTCCAGAGGGTTTCACGGTCTGCATACTCCGGCGGTGCATGGGATGGCAAAAGGATTTCCGAACAGATCACGCCGCCCTTGCGGGTGTAGTCGCTGTCCTCGCCGTAGTATTTGCTGTGTAGCTTTTCCCCGGCGCGATAGGCGGCAGCAGCCACGGCAGATTGCCCCGCACTGCGCTTGATCTGCGTTACATGAAAATGAAATAACGCGATACTCAGTCACCTCCCGCATGATCTCTGACGGTTTTTGTGAGCAATCTTTGCGTGTCTGTCAGCGCAAAGACCTGTTCGGCAAAAGCATAAAATGCGCTTTCGCTCAAATCCTTTGTCTGCGGTGCGACGCTCTCGATGGCTGCACCACGGGTGATAAGCCGGTGCGCCCGCTTGCGCCGTTCTCCCTTTTCGTAGTAGGCGGCGCGGTTTTCAAGCCGCTGGATTATGTGCTGTTCCTGTACAAGCTGGCGTTCGATTTTCTTTTTCTCGGCTTGCAGCTTCTCAATTTCTTTTTCGTGCATGATTTCAATCTCCTGACTGATATAAAGATGGATACAAAAAGACCGTCTACGTTTTCGGTAGACGGTCTAACTCACGGTATGGAATTTTCAGACTTTGCGGCGCGAACGGTCTGCGTCAGCAGACGGTTTTCGCTGCAAAGTACGCAGGGATAGCCGCACAGCGGCGCAAGGGGTGCAGCCCCTTGTACGGAACGAAGTGACGCAAAACAGCCCGGACATTCAGGCGTCCGGGCTGTCTGCCTCGCAGAGCGCACATACTCCCATCAGGAGAGTATAGAAGTGCGCCCTTTGTTCCAAAGGGATTATTTTATGTCAATCGCTCCGTTTATTTGTTCTCACTTAATCATTTCAACGCCTTCATTTGTTGGGTAGAATTGAAGCGCATCTTGGACTGTCATAAACGCTCCGGCATCATTCCAGCTATTTGTCATTCGTTTTTCCATTGCTGTCATTGCAGGATATTGGAGCCAGCTTCGTTGATGAGTGTAATTGACCCAACTGCTGATGATATAGCCATCCTGCATCTCAGCAATGGGATAAGCAACATAGCCACGATAATTTTCACCTTGCCTTGGCATAGAAAAAGCGGCAAAAACATCGGTACTTGTTTGCTCTCCCCAGAAAATGCTGTTGGATGTAAAAGTTTGATTGTCAAGAGAATAATAAGGGGCAGCGAAGGTTTCCCCACCCTTGTCATACAGCACACGTCCAGTTACTTCACCGTTAGAAGCCCATCCATCTGAAATATCTCGATATACGGGCCAAAGCTGAATCGACTCTGTTCCGTAAAATCCAGGATCGGTAGTCCAAAGGAAATGATGGAAAATGATCCATCTTTCTCGTTCGCCAGGTATTTGCACTCCAACGCCGGTAATGCGTAACTCTTTTACATCATAGACAGTCTTTTGCTCAATATGGCGTTTCTCTCCATTACTATTCTCTGTAGTTACCGTTCTGCCGTCATTCACTGGTTCGTCCGTGATGTCAACGACAACCTGTAAAGCACCATCACAAGCTGCAATGTCTTCTGGCGTGAGATCGTTCAAAACATATTCTGGGAAGCCAAGTTCCGTGAGATGGCTCTTGATTACCTCTACTTCAGTATGTTCTGACGAATCCACTGTACTCCAGGCCATCGGATAACTGCCACCGAAAATATAGCCAAAAGCACAGCCGATGATAAGCACTGAAAGGAGAACGAGCACGATACATCTGTCTGTTACCTTAATAGATACGGTTTGAATTGAATACCCAGCTTCATCAAGTTCTTTTGAGAGCATATAGATATTACGGATAATGAAGATGTATCCAATAACCATTGCCCCAGCAACTACCAGTCCATTATACTGAATAACAGCCAGAACGCACATGAGTGCATACCAGATAATCAGTGCAACGGCACCTCCCGCTCGCGGAGGAAGATTTACTTTTCTCTGCACAGCTCTGAGTCCACGCCAGAGACAAAAGAACTCGACAAGCAGAAGCAAAAGGTTTGCAACGGTTAGCACCGATGTGACTTGGGGAGTAAAAATTGTGCTTTGGATAATGGTCGTATTTAGAATCAGCATCGGGAAAAAGTATGCCGCTCGGATTACTGTTATAATAAAGCAATTTCTAAACCATTTATTTTCACGCCATAGAGAACGAAACCCTAATAGTGACAGCACCATTCCAACGGCAGGAAGAATATAATTTAGGCACCAAAAGTTCAGCGTGATAGCGCAAAGTGCCATGCCAACGAGTACACGGCTCATTGCTTTTCTCCATGGTGTTACATCTTCAACAACATCATCAGGGGGAAAATCTAAAACGCTTTTTTCAAGCATTGTCTCAAAATCTCTTTTGTTCATGGATTCCCATTCATGATTACTCATGCACTTCACCTCCTAACATCTTGCGAAGCTGCTTTTTCAAGCGATACAGTTTTCCCTCGACCGATCTTTCAGTCATCCCCAGCTCGGAAGCAATTTGGGCTGTTGATTGTAAGTAATAATATTTTCTGTAAAACAGCATCCTGTCCTTGGGCGATAACTGGCGCAAAGCGTAATTAACCGCAGATTGCCGTTCTTTTTGTATAATCAGTTCTTCAGGACTTGGCTCCGGTGATGGTGTATCGTCTGGAATTTCTTCAACGCTATTATGGCGGTGAGTATTCCTCGTATAGTTCAGCGCAGCATTTCTGGTAATTGCCGTCAACCACGTCTTCCAACTTCCTCGTTCTTGGTTGAACTGTTCTATTTTTTCCCAGACACGCGTTGCTACTTCTGAAAGGCAGTCCTCTTGATCCTGTGGATTTTGCAAAATAGGCGCAATAATGTATCTCATCAGTGGCCCATAATGCAACAATAAGGCGTCCATGCCTTTTTCATTTCTTTGAAGCAGCAATTCGATAATATCCTGTTCTTGCACAGCATCGCCTCCTCTCGGATTTGTTTTCTATTTAATTATACACGAGTTGACAAGAAAACCCACAGATATTTCAATAACTTTTATAGGACAAATTTGACCCATTTAAAAACTGATTGTTTGCTCGTTTTTTATTGCAAACTGCCGCCGTTCCTCGCTATACGGCGCAGTCAGCCGAAAACTTAACCGCCCTTTCTCGATCTCAAAGGTCAGCCCGCCTTGCTCATCATCGTCGGTCTGGCGGCAGCATTGCGGGTGCTTTGCCGCAAATGCTGTCAGCCGCTTTTTGAGATCGGTGTTGTGGGTCTGTACCTCAATGATGCGGCTATGCTCATCAAAATAAATCACGGTTGTCTTTTGCTTTTTGGTAAGCCCTGTTCTCATAAAACCTCCTGCATAAAAAAAGCAGCAACTACCATTTCGGAAGTTGTTACCGCTTTTCCCACACGATGTCATACCCCAGCGCGTCCGCCAACTCTACCGCCTCGCCGTAGCGAAGCGAGCCACGTTTGAGCTTGCCGGAGAGATTGGGGACTCTGCGGCTCCAGCCGTACTCGTCGGAGAGGTAGTCCACCACCTCGGTCATGGTCATGCCGGTGCGGACGATGTAGGACTTGATCTCGTTGCGATAGGTTTCAGATTTTCTCATATTCAAACTTTCCTCCTGTTTTTTCGGCGCGCTCTATGGTAAAATGGGTTTGTCAAATCGTGACACCTATTCGCCATAGGGCACTGGTTTTTAATACACGGCTTTTCGCTGGAACTGCCGCCGATGATGCGTTGGTCACGGGCAGCACCCTCAGCTTTTGCCGTTTGATGTGTCTTTGCGTGAAACGGCGAAATATCATGTTGAACGACAAACGTCGTTCACTGCTGAATAGCGCTCTATTCCGTGCAGATTACCGCACAGAGCAGAAAACTATTTCGCCGTTTTCACTTGCTTTGATTTTGACTTTCGATTTTGCCGCTCTTTCCGAACGTCGTTCCTGCCCGGAGGATCGCTCCCGGCGTTTCGTTCTCCTTGGTGCGCTGGATGCGGCACTTCGCCAGAGAACATATCCCGTTCGGACGGTCATGCAATTTTCAAGGTTCAGGTGCGATTGCAAGACCATTTTAGCGAAAAATATAGCCCTCTCCCGTATATCCAAGAGGTCGGAAAACGCACTGAAAAACGCAGATTTCCACGCTCATGGACAAGACCGGGAAAGGGCAGAAATTTGAAGGGAGGACACCGCTATGCAGCCCAAACTCACCATTCAGGAACGGCTCAAAGACCTGCGCGTGGAGCGCGGTCTGACACTGGAACAGCTATCTGCGGAAACAGGCATCTCAAAATCCGCGCTGGGAAAATACGAAGCCGACGATTTCAAGGACATCAGCCCGTTCAGCATGGTGGAGCTGGCAAAGTTCTACGGTGTGTCCACCGACTATCTGCTGGGGCTGACAGAACAAAAAAATCACCCAAACACAGAGCTGTACGCCCTGCATTTGGGTGATGATGCAGTCGAAGTATTGAGAACGGGCAAGTTCAACCACCGGCTGCTGTCGGAGCTGATCTGCCATAAAGATTTTCAGCGGTTTATGCTGGATGCAGAAATTTATGTTGACCGGATCGCGGATATGCGGATCAACGATATGAACGCCGTGCTGGAAGCTGTTCGGCAGATGGCATTGATGAAAAATGGCGGCGAGGAAAATGACCTGCATCTGCGGACGCTGGAAGTGGCGCAGATTCGGGAAGATGAATATTTCGGAAGCCTGATTGCGGATGATCTGAAAGGTATCCTCCGTGACATTCGTGAGCAGCATCGCCCAGATACCATGACGGCGGATGAAGCCTCCCTCGCAGCAACCATGCAGGGGCAGTTGCAGGATGCGATGAACTTTGAGGGAAACTCCGAGGAAAAGCAAGTCCGGTCGTTCCTTGCCACATTCGGTATTGATTATGATAAGCTCTCCAAAGAGCAGTTTGTCACGCTGATTGAAATACTCAAGCTGTCCAAGTACATGAAAAGCCCCATCAGCCAGCGGGGGAAAGCAAGACCACAGTTGCAGCATGGGAAAGGCAAAAAGAAACGCAAATAAGAAAAATCGGCACCTGCTTTTAGGCAGGTGCCGATTTCTGTTACCCTATAATGCGCTTGAATTTTTGGCGTAAGTGGCGTAAGTTTGGCGTAAATCCGCTTTTGCGCATCCAAAAAATCAAGCAATTTCAAGGCTTTGCGGTGTCTCTTAGTACATGCCGCCCATGTCGCCCATGCCGGCGCCGGGAGCGGCCGGTGCGGGGGGCTCGGGCTTGTCGGCGACGAGCGCCTCGGTGGTCAGCACCATGGAACTGACGGACGCAGCGTTCTCCAGCGCGGAGCGCGTGACCTTTGCGGGGTCGACGATACCGGCGGAGATCATGTCGCAGTAGACTTCCTTGTAAGCGTCGAAACCGTAGCCGACCTTGCCGCTGGTCTTGATCTTCTCAAGAACGACGCTGCCGTCGATACCGGCGTTGGCCGCGATCTGACGGATGGGCTCCTGCAGGGCCTTGACGATGATCTGGACACCGGTCTTCTCATCGCCCTCGACCTCGCTGATGAGCTTTTCCACAGCGGGAACGGCATTGACATAGGCAGTGCCGCCGCCGGCGACGATGCCCTCTTCCACAGCCGCGCGGGTCGCGTTCAGCGCGTCCTCGATGCGCAGCTTCTTTTCCTTCATCTCGGTCTCGGTGGCAGCACCGACCTTGATGACGGCCACGCCGCCGGCGAGCTTGGCAAGGCGCTCCTGCAGCTTCTCCTTGTCGTATTCGCTGGTGGTCACGCCGATCTGGGCGCGGATCTGCGCCACGCGGTCAGCGATGGCCTGCTTGTCGCCGGCACCGTCGACGATGGTGGTGTTCTCCTTGGTGACCTTGATCTGGCGGGCACGGCCGAGCATGTCGATCGTGGTGTTCTTGAGCTCGTAGCCGAGCTCTTCGGAGATGACCTGGCCGCCGGTCAGGATGGCGATATCCTGCAGCATTTCCTTACGGCGATCGCCGAAGCCGGGCGCCTTGACGCACACAACGTTCAGCGTGCCGCGCAGGCGGTTGACGATCAGAGTGGAGAGAGCCTCACCCTCGACGTCCTCGGCGATGATGACGAGCTTCTTGCCGCTCTGAACGAGCTGCTCGAGGATCGGGAGAATGTCGGAGATGACGGAGATCTTCTTATCGGTGATCAGCAGGTAAGCGTCGTCGATGACGGCTTCCATCTTTTCGGTATCGGTGACCATGTACGGGGTGATGTAGCCGCGGTCGAACATCATGCCCTCGACGACCTCGCTGTAGGTCTCGGCGGTCTTGGACTCCTCGATGGTGATGACGCCGTCGGCGCTGACCTTCTCCATGGCCTCGGCGATCAGCTTGCCGATGAATTCGTCACCGCTGGAGACGGTACCGACGCGGGCAATGTCGTCCGTGCCGTTGACCTTCTGGGAGTTGGCCTTGATGGCGGAGACAGCAGTCTCAACGGCTTTGGCCATGCCCTTCTTCATCACGACGGGGTTTGCACCGGCGGCGAGGTTCTTCAAGCCCTCACGCACCATGGCCTGCGCCAGCAGCGTTGCGGTCGTGGTGCCGTCGCCCGCGACGTCGTTCGTCTTGGTGGAAACTTCGCGCACGAGCTGCGCGCCCATGTTCTCGAACGGATCGTCGAGCTCGATCTCCTTGGCGATGGTCACGCCGTCGTTGGTGATCAGCGGAGCGCCGAACTTCTTGTCGAGAACGACGTTGCGGCCCTTGGGGCCGAGAGTGACCTTGACGGTATCAGCAAGAATGTTAACACCGGCCTCAAGCGCCTTGCGCGCCTCTTCGCCGGACTTAATCAGCTTAGACATAAGAGTGTACCTCCATTAGAAATTTCGCGGAACGCGAAAATAATTTAAATCATTTTTGCCGCGACATGCGCGTGGCAAAAATACTTTGACCCAGCCGCCTTGGGCGGCGTCGCCAGTCCGCAGACTGGCGGTGGGGAATCCAAAGGGGGAGCCTGCTCCCTCTTTGCGAGTCTTACTCGACGATGGCCAGAATATCGCTCTGGCGGACGACGACGTACTCCTCGTCATCGAGCTTGACCTCGGTGCCAGCATACTTGCTGGTGATGACCTTGTCGCCGGGCTTGACGGTCATCACGACATCGTGACCGTCCACCATGCCGCCGGGGCCGACGGAAATGACTTCGGCAACGGAGGGCTTCTCCTTGGCGCTGGCGGTCAGGATGATGCCGCCCTTGGTGGTCTCTTCGACCTCGACCATCTTGAGGATGACGCGGTCAGCAAGCGGTGTGAGTTTCATGGCTTGGTGCCTCCTTGTATATTTTAAAAATTTTAACGGTTTCAGGCGGGTTAGCACTCAAACTTGATGAGTGCTAACCAACGGTGCTATCATAGCGCACCGTCAAGGCATTTGCAAGGGGTATTTGGGGATTTTTTCAAAAATTCACAGCTTATTCAAAATCTCCTCCGCCCGCTTGCGTCCGCTTTTCCACCGGAGAGGCGAAAGAGGTCGAATGCCGCAGCATTCGACCTCTTTTGTCATTTACTTCGTTATTGAGCTGCCGCGTTACCGCGCCGTCGCATCCGGATCGCAGCCCTTGGGCGCGAAAAAGTTGACCTTCTTGTCCGCGAGTTTGAGCGTTACGCACTGGGAGTGCATGCTCTCGCCGTCAAGACAGGTCGTGAGGTCGCCCTCAAGCGCCTCGATGCGCACGAGCTTCGCTGTCGAGACGCGGATGATGTCCTGCGGCAGCTTTTTGTAGTCGCCCGCGCTGTAGCCGCCGAAAAGCGTCGCAAAGCGTGCCTTGCTGACGTTCTTGACGAGCACCGTATGTAAGACGCCGTCGGTCATGCGGGCCTCCGGCACGGGGGTAGAGCCGCCGCCGTAGTAGCGGCCGTTGCACATCGAGACGAGCGCGAACGTGTCCTCGATCACCTCGTCGTCGAGCGTGACGCGCCACCTGCGCCCGATCTTGTGGAAGAGGAAGTTGACCGCGACGCTGGCTAAATAGCTTCCGCGGCCCGAGAGCATCGGCGATGCACCAAACTCGTGTACACTCTCGGCGATGCGCGCGTCGATGCCCGTGCAGGCGATCGTCAGGCAGTATTTGCCGTTGCAGTCGATGAGGTCGAGCGGTGTCACGTCACCGTTCCACAGGTTTTCCGCGTCAAGAAACAGCGGCTCGGCGTCCTTACCGAAGTTTTTAAGGAAATCGTTGCCCGTGCCGATGGGGATGCAGGTCATCGCGGCGTTGGGAAAGCCCGCGATGCCGTTGGCGATCTCGTTGACCGTGCCGTCGCCGCCGCAGGCGTAAAAGCGGACATAGTCGCCCGTCTCCGCGATCGCGCGCGTCAAAGCCGTCGCATGCCCGCGCGATTTGGTCAGCATACACTCAACGTCCAAATTGTGATTTCTTTTCAGCGCCTCGGCCATCGTATAGACGCGCTGGCGGCTGTCCTTTTTCCCCGCCGCGGGGTTGATGATAAAAATGTGCTTCAAGAAGCTCACTCCTATGCAGTTTGCTATTTTCAATATACCGCAGGTCATTTGAAAATGGAATGGGCAGAGTGTTAAGAGATTGTAAAGAAGTTGCGATTCCTTTTCGCGCGGGTGCGAAGCGCTATGCGGCACTTCGGCCGCGGGGATTGCAGCGCCAAAGGCGCTGCACAAGGCAAGGGGGCCATTCTCTCACGTGAGAGAATGGCCCCCTTGAACCCCCAAGAGAACGCGAGGGGAGTCCCCCTCGACCCCCGACATTGGCAGTCTCGATCTTGAAAAACTGCTCAGCCTGCGGAATCGGGTGCAGTGTACATGGCTTCGCCATGAACCCCTACTTTTCGTCACCACTCTCAACCGCGCCTTACTATCGTGAGGCGCGAGTGACGTTCATCTGGCAGCAGACTGCCTGCCGAATGCGGCATTGCTGGCGCTCGCCGCATTGTTGGGACTGGCGGTAGACGATGATTACTGCGCACTGCTACAAGATGGGCAGAGCGGCAGCGGATGATAGAAGCAGAGGCAAATCGTATCGCAGCGCTAAACGCGGCAACGCCGCGCGCAAGCATTCCCATTCCGGAGGCATAAAGGTCATTCGAGATTGAGACTGCCAATTAAAACCTTTCTCTCGGGGGATCAAAAGGGGGATACTCTCTTTTGTGAAAGAGAGTATCCCCCTTTGTCCGCTCCCCTGCGCGTCGCAGGGGAATAAGGAGCAGCGCTGGCGCGCTGAAATTTCAGATGCTCAAACCATTGAGCCTGCACAATGTATTGACCACCGCAAAAATAATGACCGCGCCGAGGTTGGCGGTCGTATTATCCTGGTCGAACCGCGGGGAGATCTCGCAGATATCGAACCCGCGGACCTTGCGCGTGCGCAGCACATGCTTGATGAGCGGCAGCACGATCTCGGGGTCGAGGCCGAGCGACTGCGGCGCGCTGACGCCCGGGGCGAACGCGGATGAGAAGACGTCCGAGCAGACGGTGATGTACGTGTCGTCGCACTGGTAGAGAAACTGGTCCATGCGCTCAAGGATGGACTCTAAGTTCGAGGCCTGTAAATCTTTCGCGAGCACATAGTCGACGCCGAGCTCCTCGGCCTTTTTGAAGAGGCTCACGGTGTTGCTGTGCTGCTGGATGCCGATGGGGAAATAGTGATACGGTGTGCCCTCGGCCTTGCAGACATCCGCCATCTGGCGGAACATCGTGCCGGACGAGTTGCCCATGTCGTACGGGCGCAGATCGAAGTGCGCGTCAAAGTTGACGATGCCGAGCTCCGGCGTCTTGCCCTTGTCCTTTAAGAAGTTATGCTGGCCCTGGAAGTGGCCGAACGTCGTCTCGTGGCCGCCGCCGAGCACGATGGGGAACAGGTTCCGGCACAGAATTTCCTCCACGGCGCAGCCCAGCTCGCGCTGGCCCTCTTCGAGCGAAATTTCATCGCAGATGATATCGCCCGCGTCGTAGAGCTTGACCTCCTGTGAAAACGTGCACGGAAGGCCCGACATCTGGCCGCGCACAAAGTCCGGCGCGAGCGCCGTGCCCGTGCGGCCCTTGTTGCGCGCGACGCCCTTGTCGCTGCAAAAGCCGATGAAAGCAAAGCCAAGCTTGCCGGTGAACGGCGCGCTGCCGTCGTTCAGGTCGATGGGCTGCACCCACTGGTGCCAGCGAAACGCGTCGTAATCGGTCTCGCTGTCGATGCGCCCTTTCCAGCTGTCCATGGCACTGACATAATGATCCAAAAGCATATCTGATCGCACTCCTTTACTGTCTTTCTGATCGTGGGTTTCTTATTCATCCAGCTTGAGGACAGCGAGGAACGCCTCTGTCGGCACCTGCACGGTGCCGAGCGAGCGCATTTTCTTTTTGCCCTCCTTCTGCTTTTCGAGCAGTTTCTTCTTTCGGCTGATATCGCCGCCGTAGCACTTGGCCAAAACGTCCTTGCGCATGGCCTTGACGGTCTCGCGCGCGATGATGCGCCCGCCGATGGCCGCCTGAATAGGAATTTCAAAGAGCTGGCGGGGAATGTTGTCCTTGAGCTTTTCGCACAGCTTTCTCGCGCGGGCGTAGGCCTTGTCGCGGTGCGCGATGAACGACAGCGCGTCCACCTGATCGCCGTTGAGCAGGATATCGACCTTGACGAGTTCGCTCGGGCGGTAGCCGGAGAGCTCGTAGTCGAGCGAGGCGTAACCCTTGGTGTTGGCCTTGAGCGTGTCGAAAAAGTCGTAGATGATCTCGTTGAGCGGCATCTCGTAATGCATCTCGACAAGGTAGGTGTCGAGGTACTGCATGTCCTTGAACTCGCCGCGGCGGTCCTGACACATCGGCATGATATTGCCGACGTAATCGGGCGGCGTGACGATCGTCACCTTGACGTAGGGCTCCTCGGCGTGCTCGATGTGCGCGGGGTCGGGGTAGTTGTGCGGGTTGTCGACGCGCACCATCGTGCCGTCGGTCTTGTATACCTCGTAGATGACGCTCGGGAGCGTGGTGACGAGGTCTAAGTCAAATTCGCGCTCCAACCGCTCCTGAATGACCTCCATGTGCAGCATTCCGAGGAAGCCGCAGCGGAAGCCGAAGCCCAGCGCGACGGATGATTCCGGCTCAAACGTCAGCGAAGCGTCGTTGAGCTGCAATTTTTCCAGCGCGTCGCGAAGATCCGGGTATTTGCTGCCGTCCTCGGTGTAAATGCCGCAGTAGACCATCGAGCGCACCTTGCGGTAGCCCGGCAGCGGTTCGCTCGCGGGATGCTCGACGCCTGTGACCGTGTCGCCGATCTGCGTCTCATGCACGTCCTTGATGCTTGCGGTGAAGTAGCCGACCTGACCGGCCTCCAACTGCTTCGCAGGCTCCAGACCCAGCGGGCGCATCAAGCCGCATTCGAGCACCTTGAATGTTGCGCCCGTCGCCATCATCTTGACCTCCATGCCGGGCTTGATCGTGCCCTGCTTCAAGCGCATGTAGACGATAACGCCGCGGTAGGCGTCGTAATAGCTGTCGAAGATCAGCGCCTGAAGCGGCGCGTTCGGGTCGCCCTGCGGGCAGGGAAGGTTCTGCACGATGTCCTCGAGCACGGCGTCGATGTTGATGCCCTGCTTGGCGGAAATTTCGGGCGCATCCTCGGCGGGGATGGCTAAAATGTCCTCGATCTCCTGCTTGACGCGCTTGGGGTCGGCGGCGGGCAGGTCGATCTTGTTGAGCACGGGGCGAATTTCAAGGTCGTGCTCCATCGCGAGATACGTGTTTGCGAGCGTCTGTGCCTCGATGCCCTGCGAGGCGTCGACGACGAGCAGCGCGCCCTCACACGCCGCGAGCGAACGTGAGACCTCGTAGTTGAAGTCGACGTGGCCCGGTGTGTCGATCAAATTGAGCGTGTAGACCTGCCCGTCGGCGGCGGTGTAATCGAACGTGACGGCGCGGGCCTTGATCGTGATGCCGCGCTCGCGCTCCAAGTCCATGTTGTCGAGGATCTGGTCCTCCATCTCGCGCGCAGAAACGGCGTTGCACTTTTCAAGAAGCCGATCCGCCAGCGTCGACTTGCCGTGGTCGATATGCGCGATGATGGAAAAATTTCGGATGTTCTTTTCGTTCATAGCTGTTGCTCCTGTTTGTTGTCGGCAAGGCGGCGCCGCGCGCCAAATGGCGCGTCCAAGCGTTTTGCCCTCGGGCAAAACCTTGCCGCAGGGCGAATTCATTTCGCCCGAGGATGTTCAATCAAAAGGGTTCCCGCAAGGGCTTCAGCCCTTGTGGGAAAACGACTTGCCGTGGTCGATGTGCGCGATGATGGAAAAATTTCGGATGTTCTTTTCGTTCATAGCTGTTGCTCCTGTTTGTTGTCGGCAAGGCGACGCCGCGCGCCAAATGGCGCGTCCAAGCGTTTTGCCGCAGGGGAAATTCTTATTTCCTGCCGAGCAGGGAATTCGTCTTTTCTTCGGTGCTGTGGAGTACCTGCGTCACGCTCTGCATGAGGCCGGGGTAGAGGGACGCGAGCGCTTCATCCTCCATTGAGGCGAACGCGCCGTCCTTTTCGGAAAGCTGCGCGAGCGAGGAGACGTAGGCGATGTAGTCCGCGCGCATCTGCGCGTCCACTGCGCCGGACTGGTAGGCCGTGGCATCTAAGCCGAAGTACCCCTCTTTCCCGCCGCTCGCGCGGTGCAGCGCGCGGTAGAGCTGGTAGAACGCGCCGCCAAGGTAGCTGCCCGCCGACGTGATGAGCGTGCGGTCGTTCGTCTTGCCCAGCAGCTCGAAGAGGACGCCCGCGGTGTTGACGAGCATCTTCTTTTGCAGCGTCGCGGCGATGCTGCCGCGCAGCGTGCCCTTTTCATCGCTCGAATCGTAGAGCGATTCGGCGTCGATCATGCCGCCGTCGCGATCGAGCGTGCGCCCGAGCAGATAGTCCGCCGAGACGTGGTAGTAATCGCACGCCTTTTTGACGAACGCAAGCCCCGGCTCGCGGATGCCGTTTTCATAGTGGGACAAAAGCGCCTGCGAAATGCCGAGCTCTTTCGCGGCCTTGCGCTGGGAGATCCCCTTTTCCTGCCGCAGCAGGGCAAGGGTGCGGGAAAAGTCAGCATTCATGGCAATAACCTCGTCAAATAAAATACGGTAGGTTATAGTATAGTCTATTGATAACCGCTTGTAAATTAAAAATTTGCGCTGATTTGCCATTTTGCGCAAAAAAATCGGGCGCGGCAGTTTCGCCGCGCCCCAAAAACGGAGGAGAAAAAACAATGGACTAAATGAGTACGCTGAGTAACCATGCCAGCGCGATGCCGCCCGCGCCGATGCAGCCCCACAGCGCGGGCGAGCCGCGCCTAAAAAAGCTGCGCTTGCTGCATGTCGCCGTGCGGCCGCAGGTGCGCGCCACGCGGCAGGCTTCGTCCACCAATCGCTGCGCCGTGACGCCGTTTCGGTTCATGGCGTCGTTGCGCACGATGAAAATGGCCTGTTCAAAAAGCTCCGTATCCGGCGAGTCGACCACGATCACTCTCCGCGATGTTCCCTTGACCATATTGAAAGCAGCACCTCCCGATGGAAAAACATTCTGCCTCCAGTATGCCCGCCGCGGCGGGCGCTATACGGGAAGAGCGAAAATTTTTGCTGCATTCAGACCGCCTGCGCGCCGCCCGAATCCTCGGGAATGTAGAGCGCCAGAACACCCGCGTCGTCCGTGCCGCCGCGCTTTTCCATACTGTCGGCCAAGATCGCCGCGACGAGCTGCTGGGGCTCATGTCCCTCCCAGCCCGCGAGCAGGTTTTGCAGCCATTCGTCGTCTAAGCTGTCGACCACGCCGTCGGAGAGCATTACGAAAAAGCACCCCGGCGAGAGCTTGATATGCGTCGCCTCCGGCGGGGGCGAGCCCTCCTGCAAGCCCGCGGGCAGGCACGAGCAGGTCACGCGGCGCACCGTGCCTCCGCGCTTTAGATAGCTCGGCGCCGCGCCGTACTTGTAGAGCTCGCCCTCGAGCGTCTGGAGCGAAAGCGTCAGCAGGTCGACTGTCGTAAAGCTGTCGGTCGACTCGGCGCGAAGAGAGAGCGCGCTGTTGAGCGTCTTGAGCGCGGGCGGCGCGTCGATGCCCGCGCGCAGAAAGCGCTCCAACAGCCGCGCGGCCATCGACGATTCGCGCTGCGCGGCCTCGCCGCAGCCCATGCCGTCGGAGAGCAGCAGGCAGAGCGTGCCGTCCTCGGTCTCAAAGTGGGCGGCGCTGTCGCCGCTCACGCGTTCCCCGCGCTTGGGGCGCAGCGAAAGACCGATCTCATAAGAATGCACCGGCTGCGTCGATACGGGGCGCAGCGCGCCGTCCGCCGCGCTCTGCATGAGCTCGGAGAGCTGGGCGTACTGCGACGCGGCCTTCGCGCGGTCGTCCTCCAGCAGCCGCCGGTACTGCCGCCGCAGAAGATAGGCGCGCAGCTCGCCGTTCACGGCGGAGAGAAATGATGAAAAATGGATGCACCGCTCGGAAAAGTACGAGGGGAAATCCTCGCCCCTGCCCTGCCCGCGGCGCAGCAGCGCCGCCGTCGCGTCGTTGAGCGCGGTATAGGTGCGCTGATACTCCTTTTCCCAGCAGTAGCTGCACAGCGCACAGCCGCGGCAGACCTTTTCCGCCGCGCGGTCGAAGATGGCGGCGGGATTTTCCTCCGTCAGCGTGCGCGGACGGGCGATGCTGTCGTAAAGCTCGCGCAGCGCCGCGGCAGAGGCCGCGATCTTTCTGCGCACGGCGGCGTCCTCCTGCGCGGCCTCGTCGCTGCAAAGGCGCTTGCCGCGCAGGAACCGCGACGGGATCAGCAGGAATAACAGCGTCGCCGCCAGCCCCTCGTAGAGCAGCACAAGCCCTGCGTGTGCGTTCATCGGCAGGGCAAAGCACAGAATGCTCAGCGCAAACCACAGGGCCGAGAGCACGCGGTTGCCCCGCGCTGTGACGTTCACCAGCACCGCGGAAAACGCATATGACGCCGCGTGGACAAAGCTGCCGCCCCCCGCGCCGAGGTCCATCCCCAGCCCGATGCACAGCGCCGCCGGAATGGCGAACGCGCTGCCGCGCTCAAAGGCGAACAGCAGCACCGCCAGCATCGAGAGGATGCGACCCGGCGCAAAGCCGTCCGCCGTTTCGAACGAGGACGCGGCCATCAGCACGCCGAGCAGGATGAAAAGCGGCGCGTAGGGGTGGTCCTCCTTTTCCTTGTCGCCGGTCGACAAAAGCGCGCGGCCGCTCATCGCGCCGAGCGCGCACAGCAGCAGCGCCATCAGGCAGTTTGCCGCCTCGCCCACGCCGTCGCGTAAGACGTAGACAAACTCGACGGAGAACATCATCCCCGCGCACAGCAGCGGCAGAAACGCCCGCTTTTTGTAGAGTTTCAGATCGAAAAACGCGTTGTTCGCCGTGAAGATCAGAACGCCCGCGGCGAAGGTCCTAAGTGCGTGCGAAAACGGCAGAAACAGCACAGCGCCCGCCGACGCGCCGATCAGCGCGCTCACGCCCCGCAGTCCCGCGCCCGATGCGCCGATCATGCCGAGCGCGAGCGGCGCGTAGCCGCCGAACACCTGCGCAAGCGCAAGCGCGAACGAGAGCGCAAAGCGCAGCACGCAGTCGATGACCTTTCCGGACCATTCCTTGCTTTTGAGCAGCTCGATCACCTTCACAGCCTGTCCCCTCCCTGTGCGTCGATTTATTGTGTCGGGGATTATTGTAAACGAGCGGAAAGAAAAAGCCTGTCGGGAAATACACGCGCAAAAAAAAGAACCGGCAGTTTTGAAAACTGCCGGTTCTCTCGTTCACGTTGATGCTTATTTGACGATCATTTCTGCCTCGCGGGCGTTTTGCGCGATCATGTCGTGCAGCTCCTGCGTGGAGGAGAACTTCTTCTCCTCGCGCAGGTAGTCGAAAAAGTCGAGCTGCAACTTCTGCCCGTACAGGTCGCCATCGAAGCCGACAAGATACGTCTCGATCGTCACGGTGTTCTTGTCGCTCACCGTCGGCCGCACACCGACGTTCGTTACGCCCACACATGTCTCACCATTCGGCAGATGCGCGCGCGTGGCGTACACGCCGCGCTTCAAGGCGATGATGTGCTCTTCGGGGATGAGGTTTGCCGTCGGGAAAAGGGCTTTTTTGCCGATGCCCTCGCCGTGGCGCACCGTGCCCTCCACGGAAAAATAATGGCCGAGAAATTCCGCGGCGCGCCTGACCTCGCCCGCTTCCAGAAGCGAGCGGATATAAGTTGAAGAGACGGTCACACCGTCTTTTTCCACACGCGGGATGATGTCGCAGCCGAGGCCGTGGGCGGCGCAGTAACTTCTGAGCTTTTCCACATCGCCCTCATTTTTGTGGCCGAAGCGGAAGTCGTGTCCCGCGACAAGGTGCAGCGCGTGATACTTCCTGACGAGAAGCTCAGAGATAAAGTCCTCCCAGGGCATGGTCATCATGTTCCGGTCGAACGGCTCGACAAAGACCTCCTGCACGCCGTATTGTGTGCGGATGATGTTTGCGCGCTCAGACGGCGTTGTCAGCAGCGGCACGGGCTTTCCCGTGACGAATTCACGCGGCGAGCGGTCGAACGTGAACGCCGCGGAGCGGCAGCCGCGCTCCTGTGCGCGGCGCACCGCCATTTTGAGCAGCTCGCCGTGCCCGATATGCACCCCGTCGAAAAAGCCCAGGGCGATGACTGTGGATTCATTCATAGTTTCGGTTTCCTTTTTGCGTCAGCGTCACACGCTGAAAAAATTTCGTTTCGAGGTGAGCGTGCCGTCCTTCGCCTCCGACAGGGCAAGGAACGCCCCGTCGCGCCCGTAGACGCGGTACAGCCCATTGGGGAGCTTTGCGCGCAGTGGATTGCCGCAGAGGCACTTGCGCTCCTGCTCGGCGCTCGGGATGGTGTAGGCCGGATACTGCCGGAACAGGCTGTCCGTGGGGCGGAGCAGGGCCTCGCCCTCGCGCTGCACGTCCTCGAGCGTCACGGCCTCGTCGATGCGGAAGTTCGACGCCTCCGTGCGGCGCAGCGCTGCCATGCAGCCGCCGCAGCCGAGCACCTGACCGAGATCGTGGCACAGCGTGCGGATGTAGGTGCCCTTCGAGCACACGACGCGCAGGGCGTACTGTCCGTTCCCCAAATTCTGCGTGAGCGCAAGGTCGAAGATCGTGATCATGCGCGGCTTGCGCGCGACCTCACGACCCTGACGGGCAAGGTCGTAGAGCTTCTGGCCGTTTACCTTGATGGCCGAGTACATCGGCGGGATCTGCTCGATCTCGCCGAGAAAGCGCCCCAGCGCCGCGCGCACCTCGTCCTCCGTGACGGTCACGGCGCGCTCTTCGAGCGTTTCGCCGGTCGTATCCTGCGTGTCGGTCACAAGGCCGAGCTGTAAAACGGCCTCGTAGACCTTTTGCCCGCCCTCGGCAAAGGAGACGGCCTTGGTCGCCTGCCCGACGAACACGGGCAGAACACCCGTCGCCATGGGGTCGAGCGTCCCCGCGTGGCCGACGCGCTTTTCATGCAAAATGCCGCGCAGCTTGGCGCACACATCCATACTCGTCCAGCCCTGGGGCTTATCAATAATTACAATGCCGTTGGGCATAAATGGCCTCCTTTGCGCCAAGCCTTCGGTGCTTTTGCGCCGTACAAGCGTTTTGCCGGCAGGCAAAACGCAGTTCTCTTTCTACTCTCCGCGCACCAAGATATGCGCGTTCATGCGAAAGCCGTATTTCTCGTAGAGGTGGACGGCGTCGTTGCCGTCGACCACCTTGACTTCAATTTTCCGGACGCCGCTGCCCGAAAATACCGCCATCGCCCAGTCCATCAGGGCCTTGCCGTATTTCCTGCCGCGGCACTGCGGCAGAACGACGAGGTAGTCGAGCTTGCCCGTGCCGTCTCCGTGCAGGCCGACCTTGCAGAAGCCGGCGATCCCGCTGTCCTCTTCGATGACCGCGATGCGCGAGACGTTTCCTTCCAGCGCCTGTGCAAAAAGCGACAACGTTTTATCATAGGGCCGGCTCGGATAGCTGCCCTTGAAATTCACGGACACGCGGTTGTGGTGCTCGGACAAGGCCTGCACGCACGCGCGCAGGCGCGGCGCTTCGTCCGCCGTGATTTGTCGCAGCGGCGGCAGCCGCTTTTCAAGCAGCACGAGCTGCACACCGGCGATACCGTTAAACATGCACGGCACGACGCCGATCTCGGCGTAGCCGAGCTTTTGATAGAAGCGGCGGGCGCGCGCATTGCGCGCGTTCGTGTCGATGCGAAGGTGCCGGCAGCCGTGCGCGAGGGCATAGCCCTCGTAAAATGCCGCAAACTCGCGGCCAAGGCCGCGCGATTTGGCCTCGGGGTCGATGACGAGCGTGTGCAGCACCATGACCTCGCTGTCCGGCGCGTCATAGCGCCAGTTCGCCCCCGCGTAGGAATCGACCTGCGTTTGGTTGAGAATGGCCGTGCCGACGATCTCACCGTTCTGCTCCTGCACGAAAAGGTCGCCGCGCGCAAGCGCGGCCTCCGCTGTCTCACGCTCGGGATACACGCCGCGCTGCCAGCCGATCGCGGCCTCGCCGCGCTCCTCTGCCGTGTGGATCTGGTCGTAAATGCGGCACACCGCGTCCAAATCGGCGCGCGCCGCCTTGCGGATCGTGCTCATGCCTCTTCCGCCACCGCTTCGGCGATGGCGTTCAGGATCATGGCGCGCGCGGTCTCATAGTCCGCGTGCTCAATGAGGCAGCCGGACGCCGCGTGGTGTCCGCCGCCGCCGAGGAACGAGCAGGCGCGCGTCGCGTTGACACGCGCGCCTGTGCGCACGCTGACCTTCCACGCGCCATCCTTCGTTTCCTTCATCGTCACAGCGCAGTCCGTGCCCTCGACCAAGCCGCCGAGGGACGCAAGGTCTTCCATGTCGGCCTCGGAAAGCGCCATGCTCTTTTGCAAGGACTGCGGCACGGCGACGATGACGACGCGGTCCTCGTCGTAGAATTCCATCGTGCGCAGCAGCTCTCCCTCAAGCGCCAGGCGCTTTTTGCTCTTTGTGCGGAAGTGCAGCTTGTTGGCGGCTTTATAGTCGATGCCCGTCTCCATCAGCGCCGCGGCCACGCGGTGCGTGTTCGCCGTGACGTTGGAGTAAACAAAGCAGCCCGTGTCGGTCGACACGGCGACATAGAGCGGCAGCGCGACAGCAGGCGTCAGCTGGCCGAGCTCCTGCGCGAGCTCGCACAGAATTTCGCCGCAGGCGGCGCACTCGGGATGCACACAGCTCTCCTTGCCGAAGCCCTCGTAGCTCGGGTGATGGTCGATGGCGAGGTCGACGCGCGTTTTGAACATCTCGGCATTGTCGGGGAACAGGCTCAGCGCGGCGAGGTCGACGGAGACGACCGTCTCATAGTCAAAATCGTCCGCGACCCAATACTGCTCGACGTACTGCTCGAAGTGCTCGGTCGTCTCGCGGTTATAGAGGATGCCCGCGGTCTTGCCCATCTGGCGCAGCATGGCGCACAGCGCCGCAGCGCAGCCGAGCGTGTCGCCGTCCGGACGGCGATGGGTGAGAATGAGGTACTTGTCGTGCGCGCGGAGATATGCCGCGACTTCGGAAACGGTCATTCCTGCTCATCCTCCGTGTTCAGTGTTTCGTTTTCGGGGTTCGCGGGCTTCACCACGCGCGGGTCGCGCAGCATCTCTAAGATGTGCGCGCCGTATTCGATGGAGTCGTCCGCGATGAACTGCAGCTCCGGCGTGTAGCGCAGCGACATGTTCGCGCCCAGCTCGCGCCGGAGATAGCCCGCCGCGCTCTTGAGACCGCGAATGACGTCCTTTTCGAGCGACTTTTCGAGAACGCTCACGTAAATGCGCGAATAGCGCAGGTCGCTCGTCGTGTCCACATGGGTAATGGTCACCATGCCGCTCTGGACGCGCGGGTCCTTGAGCGTGCGGAAGAGCGAGCTGAGCTCGCGCTGGATCTCTTCATTGATGCGTCCAATGCGATTGCTTGCCATTTTTATTCCTCCTTTGAAAAAAGCAGGGGCGGGCGAACGCCCGCCCCTACCTTAAGGCTTCTAAACATTGCGCCGCGCACGGCGCAAAAATCTTGATCTGTATTTCTGACGACCTGCGCGTCAGAAATACACTTTACAGGCTGCAAACGTGCGAGCGCAGCGAGTGCGCTGCCGCAGCCTGAATCCTACTCAAAAATTCGCTTCGCGGATTTTTGAAGTCTTACTGCTCGATCTGTTCCATAACGTACGCTTCAACGATATCGCCGACCTTGATGTCGTTGTACTTTTCGAAGCTCAGGCCGCACTCGTAGCCCTGCGCGACCTCCTTGACGGAGTCCTTGAAGCGCTGGAGCGAGGCGAGGTGACCCTCGTGGACGACGATGCCGTCGCGTACGATACGCACGTCGCACGCGCGCTGGATCTTGCCGTCGGTGACATAGCAGCCCGCGACGGTGCCGACGGACGAGACTTTGTAGGTCTGGCGAATTTCGGCGTGGCCGATGATGGCCTCGCGGAACTTCGGCGCGAGCATACCCTTCATAGCGGCCTCGATCTCGTCGATGGCGTCGTAAATGACGCGGTACATGCGCATGTCGACATGGTTGCGGGCCGCGCTGTCGCGCGCCGCGGCGTCCGGACGAACGTTGAAGCCGACGATGATGGCGTTGGACGTGGCCGCGAGCATGACGTCGCTCTCGTTGATCGCGCCGACCGCGCCGTGGATGACGCGCACGCGGACCTCGTCGTTGGAGATCTTCTCAAGCGACGCCTTGACAGCCTCGACCGAGCCCATGACGTCCGCCTTGACAATGATGTTGAGGTTCTTCATTTCGCCCGCCTGGATCTGGCTGAACAGGTCCTCGAGCGAGACCTTCGTAATGGGGGCGTTGGCCTTGCGCTTTTCCTCTTCCTTGCGCTGCTCCACGAGCTCGCGGGCAAGGCGCTCGTCGGCGACGGCGTTGAAGTGTGCGCCGGCCTCGGGCACTTCGCCAAGGCCCGTAATCTCCACAGGCACGCTGGGGCCCGCGGTGGTGAGCTTCTGGCCCTTGTCGCTCATCATCGCGCGCACGCGGCCGACGGCCGTGCCGGCGATGATGATGTCGCCCTGATGGAGCGTGCCGTTCTGGACGAGCAGCGTTGCGATCGGGCCGCGGCCCTTGTCAAGGCGCGCCTCGACCACAGCACCGGACGCGGCACGGTTGGGGTTGGCCTTGAGCTCGGCGACCTCGGCGGTCAGCGCGACCATTTCGAGCAGGTTGTCGATGCCCATGCCGGTCTTGGCGGAGATGGGGCAGACAATGGTGTCACCGCCCCAGTCTTCAGCAACAAGGCCGTACTCGGTCAGCTGCTGCTTGATGCGCTCGGGGTTGGCGTCGGGCTTATCCATCTTGTTGATGGCGACGATGATGGGAATTTCGGCGGCCTTGGCGTGGTTGATGGACTCGATGGTCTGCGGCTTGATGCCGTCCTCCGCCGCGACGACGAGGATGGCGATATCCGTGATCATCGCGCCGCGGGCACGCATGGAGGTGAACGCCTCGTGGCCCGGGGTATCGAGGAAGGTGATGGGCTTGCCTTTGATCTGCACCTGATAGGCGCCGATGTGCTGGGTGATGCCGCCCGCCTCGCCGGAGGCGACGTGGGCATTGCGGATATAGTCGAGAAGGCTCGTCTTGCCGTGGTCGACGTGACCCATGACGACGACGACCGGCGCGCGGGGCTGGAGCTCGTCGGCGCTGTCCTTGTGATCGTCGATGAGCTTTTCCTCGATCGTCACGACGACTTCCTTTTCGACCTTGCAGCCGAGCTCTTCAGCGACAAAGGACGCGGTGTCGAAGTCGATCATCTGGGAAAGGGACGCCATCACGCCGTTTTTCATCAGGCACTTGACGACCTCGGCGCCCGTCTTCTTCATGCGGGAGGCCAGCTCGCCGACGGAGATCTCGTCGGGAATTTTGACGGTCAGCGGCGTCTTCTTCGCGATCTCAAGCTGCAGGCGGCGCATCTTCTCGGCCTCCTCCTGCTTGCGCTTGCCGGAGAACGGCTGCTGACGGTTGTTGCGGTTTCTGTTGTTGCGGAACTTTTCCTTGCTGCCGCGCTCTAAGTCGCGGCGGTCACCGGAGCGCTCGGCCATGTCCTGCAGCTTTTCGTCGTACTTGTCAAGGTTGACGTTCGTGACCTTGCGGGTGTCGACGATCTTCTTTTCCGGCACACGCGTCGTGGGATGCTGCGTGGCGGTGGACTTGCTCTGCTGCTGCACCGGCTGGGTGTTCTGCTGCGGCTGGGCGGGCTTACCCTGCTGGCCCTGCTGGGGCTGGGGACGGCTGCCGCCGTTATTATTGTTATTTCTCGGCTGGTTCTGGGCATTATTCGCCTTCGGCTGGTTCTGCGCGGGGGCGGGGGCAGCCTTGGGCTCGGTTTTTTTCTGGGGAGCGGACTCGGCGTAGATCGACTCGATCTTCACCTGATGCTTCTGCGTCAGATGCTCGAAGATCAGGTTGACCTCGTCCGCGGACAACACCTGCGAAGGCTTCTTGCTCCCGTCCTCATAGGTACTCAGAACGGACAGAATGTCCTTCGACGTAAGGCCGAAGTCCTTTGCCATATCGGATACCTTGTTCTTGTTCATTGTAGTAGCCAAATTATTGCACCTCCGTGTGTTGTGATCTCTGCTTACTGTCTTTCTTGATGCTGCCCTTGCCCTTCTTCACGGGGCGGGAATGGGCAAAGCGCCTTGCCGCGCGCTGCTTTTCCGCGGCGCGGTGCGCCTTTTCTCTCTCGGCGCGCGTGCGTCCGTGCTTGACCGCGCCTCTCGGGCGCTTGCCCTCGCTCTTTTCCGCGCTCTTGGCCTTTGCGGCGGGAGCGGGCTGCGGTTCTTCCTGATGCGGCTTTTTCTTGCCGGTGCGCACATTTTTTTCGTGCTGCTTGAGCTCTTTCCTCCGCTCGGCGGCGCGGGCCGCCTTGATCGTCAGGCGCTTGGCCGCCTCGCCGTAGTGCGCCTCGTCACTTTCCGCCAGCTTTTTCGCGACGGCCTCGGCAAAGCCGATGTCCGTCAGCACCAGCAGCGCGCAGGATGTGCGCCCCAGCGCTCTGCCGAGGTCCTCCTTCGTCGGCGGGATCTCAAGGCAGATGCACTCGCCCGCCTCGCCGAAGTGGAGCGCGCGGCGGCGCGTGTTGTCCGCCGCATCCGAGGCGATGAGGATGAGCCGCGCGTGCTTGCTTCGTGCCGCCGCGCCGACGGGCTCTTCACCGACCTCCAGCTTTCCGGCCTTTTTGGCAAGGCCGATCAGATTGAGCAGTTTATCCACCGTTTGCCATCTCCTTTTCCATTTCTTCGTAGACGCTCTCGGGGATGGCCGTGTCCAGCGCGCGCTCGAGCGCGCGGGATTTGCGCGCCCGCTTGAGGCATTCGCTGTTCGGGCAGACGTAAGCGCCGCGCCCGGGCTTTTTGCCCGTAAAGTCGAGCGACACCTCACCTTGCGGCGATTTGACGGCGCGGATGAGCGCGCGTTTGTCCTTCATCTCGCGGCAGCCCACACACTGGCGCTGCGGGATCTTCTTTACTTTCTGCATGAGCCGCCCTCCTCTTTGGCGCTTTCAGCGCCTCGGACTTTTTTGCGCCGCGCACGGCGCAAATGAACTGAAATCGTTTTTACCGGCGACCGGTGCGTCAGTAAAAACACTTCTCGCCCCGCAAGTGTGCGAGCGCAAGCGAGTGCGCGCAGCGGGGTGCAAATTGAAGCTCAAAAATGTGCCTATGCACATTTTTGAAGATCACTCTTCTTCGCGATAGCTTTCCGGCTTAATGTCGATCTTGTAGCCGACGAGGCGCGCGGCTAAGCGTGCGTTCTGCCCCTCCTTGCCGATGGCAAGGGAAAGCTGATCGTCGGGCACGATGACGCGGCAGGCCTTGCCCTCTTCGGCAAGGCGCACGTCGACAACGTCCGCCGGAGCGAGCGCCGCGGCGATGTACTCCGCGGGATCGTCGCTGTACTTGATGATGTCGATCTTTTCGCCGCGCAGCTCTTCGACGATGCTGTTCACGCGCTGGCCGTGGGGGCCGACGCACGCGCCGATGGGATCGACGTTCTCGTCGTTGCTCCACACCGCCATCTTCGTGCGGGAGCCCGCCTCGCGGGCGATGGAACGGATCTCGACCGTGCCGTCGTAGATCTCGGGCACTTCAAGCTCGAAAAGGCGCTTGACGAGACCCGGATGCGTGCGGGAGATCACGACCTGCGGGCCTCTCGACTGGCGGCGCACGTCGACAAGGTAGACCTTGATGCGCTGACCCTCGATGAGCGTCTCACCCTTGACCTGCTCGCCGGCGAGAAGAATGGCGTCTGTCGCTTCCGTGCCGGTGCCGATGCGAAGGGACGCATTGCCCGTGCGGGGATCGATGCGCGTGACGACACCGGTGAGAATTTCGTGCTGCTTGGAGTTGTATTCGTCGTAGACCATGCCGCTCTCGGCTTCGCGCAGGCCTTGGATGATGACCTGCTTGCCGTTGCCCGCGGCGATGCGGCCGAATTCGATGTTGTCGACGGGAATGTTGACGATATCGCCGACATTGTACTTGGCGGAGATGGCCTTCGCGTCATCGAGGCTCATCTGCGTGCCGGGGTTCTCGACCTCATCCACGACTTCCTTCTGCACGAACATCTTGAGCTCGCGCTTGCCCTCGTCCACATCGACCACGACGTTTTCCACGCCCTCGTGGTCGCGCTTGTAGGCGGTGGTGAGCGCCTGAACGATCTTATCCATCATAAAGGTCTGAGAAATGCCGCGTTCCTTTTCCAGCATCGCAAGCGCTGCGAAGATTTCATCACATTTCATGGGTATGCTCCTATTCTGTATAATCAAAGTAATTGGTATTCTTTTCGGTTAAAAGTCGCAGCGCAGGCGCACGAGCGCGACCGCGTCCTTTTCAAAGCGCTTTTCCTCTTCGCCGATGCGGAGCGTGACCGCGCCGTTGTCGTAGCCCGCGAGGTCACCGGAAAATTCCTTGCGCCCGTCCACGGGCTTGTAGGTCTTCAAGAGCACGGGTGAGCCCATGAACTGCTCAAAGTCACCGGGCCGCTTGAGCGGGCGCTCCGCGCCGGCGGACGCGACCTCGAAAATGTAGCTCGACTCGATGGGGTCGGCCTCGTCCAGAATATCACTCAGCGCGCGGGAGATGGCCTCGCAGTCGAGGATGTTCACGCCGCCGTCCTTATCAATGTAGATCCGCAGATACCACTGTCCGGCCTCGCGGACATATTCCACGTCCCAGAGCTTGCAGCCGTTCTCTTCGACCACGGGGAGCGCCAGTTCGCGCACGGTCTCTGTCACTTTCTTCATTGTATCCCTCGCAATCCGTGTTTTTTCCGAAATTTGCAAAAGAAAGAGCGGGCCAAACGGTCCACTCTGCGTTTCCTGCATCCATAACACAAGCATACTATCACACAAAGCTGCGGAATGCAAGCGTTTTTGCGCGCAGTTTGCGGCTTTTTTGAAAAAATTTCCGCTGTTTTTCGTTATTTTTTGCGCGCCGCACCCTTCCCGCTTGCAAAGCGGGGAAAAGTATGCTATAAGAATAGGACTCTGAATAGAGAATGAGAGAGAGGGATATTTTATGGCGCGTTCCGCCACGCTCGATATGACGCAGGGCAGCCTTGGCCGCCAGATCATCGGCTTTTCGCTGCCTCTGATGTTCACTAACCTTTTGCAGATGCTCTTCAGCATGGTCGACCTTGCGGTCGTCGGCCGCTTTTCAAGCTCCGCCGCCATGGGCTCGGTCGGCTCGACCACGACGCTCATCTTCCTGTTCACGGGCTTTCTGATGGGCCTTGGCAGCGGCGTCAACGTGCTTGTCGCCACGCATTTCGGCGCACGCAGCGAGAAAAACGTGCGCGAGTCCGTTCACACGTCGTTTCTTGTCTGCCTGATCGCGGGCTTTTTGATGCTGGCGCTGGGCCTTATCTTTGCCCGCCCGCTGCTCGAGCTTCTGAACACGCGCGACGATCTGATCGACGGCGCGGAGCTGTACCTTCGCATTTACTTCCTTGGCATGCCCGCCGCCGCGCTCTATAACTACGGCAACGGCGTTCTGAATGCCATCGGCGACACGAAAACGCCGCTCATCTTCCTTTCCGCCGCGGGCGTGCTCAATGTCGTCCTCGACCTCGTGTTCGTCATCGGGCTCGGGATGTCGACCGACGGTGTCGCGCTCGCGAGCATGCTCTCGCAGTGCGTGTCCGCGGGGCTCATCGTCCGCTCGCTCATGCGCAGCAAGGAGATCTACAGCCTCAGCTTAAAAGAGGTCCGCTTCCACAAGGACAAGGCCATCCACGCGCTGTCTGTTGGCGTGCCGGCAGGTTTGCAGAACGCGATCTTCTCGGTCGCAAACCTCTTCATTCAGGCGGGCGTCAATTCGTTCAGCACCGTCGTCGTCGAGGGCAACTCCGCGGCGGGCAATGTGGATAACCTCGTCTACTCCGTGATGAACGCGTTTTACATCGCCTGCTCGAGCTTTGTCGGGCAGAACTACGGCGCGGGCAAATCGCGCCGCGTGCTCAAGAGCTACCTGCTGACGCTCTGCTATTCCGCAGTAGCCGCAGCGGTGCTCGGCGGGCTGTTCCTGCTGTTCGGGCACCAGTTTCTCTCGCTCTTCACGTCGGAATCCGACGTCATCGAGGCGGGCCTCGCGCGCATCTGGGTCATGTGCTTCTCGTTCCCGATCTCGGCCACGATGGACTGCACCACCGCCGCCTCGCGCGGCCTTGGAAAGGGCCTCGTGCCGATGATCTTCGTGTTCCTCGGCTCGTGCGTGTTCCGCGTGGCGTGGATCTACACCGTGTTCGCCCACTTCCATACGATCCCCTCGCTCTATATGCTCTATCCGTTCTCGTGGGTACTCACGGGCGCGGCGGAGATCGCATACTTTTTATATTGCTATAAGAAATATGTCAAGCCGCTGGATGCGTCCCACGCAGAGGAATGAAAAAGAGCTGTCCGAAAGGACAGCTCTTTTTTTGCGACCACACTGGGCGCGTGTGCTTTTTCGCGCTTGTGCGAAACCCTCAAAAATTTTCACAGCTTTTGCAAAGCTGCCAACTTGCGGTTTTTGTAATCCGCGTCCCCCGTCACCTCGCGGAGCACGGTGATCTCCTCCGGCAGCGCGGCGCTGCTTTGCCCGTACTGGAACAGCACGGCCCTTTCCGCGCTGAAGGGGTACACGTCGATCTCACAGCGGCGGTCGGCGAAGACGAAACGATACTTTGTCTTGCGCACGGGCGAGAGCGCCGTGTCGCGCTCTAAGAGGTATTTTTCATACTGCTTTTGCGAGATGGGGCGCTCGGTGTCCCATTTTTCGCCGTTTTCCATGCGATGCTTTTCGGTGTAGAAGTACAGCGTCTCCGCGCCGCTTTTCTGCATGCGCACGCGGCGCTCGATGTTCGGGTTCGTCAGCGCGAGATACGTCTGCGTCATGTCGATGGCCGCGGCGCGGTATTTTTGTGCGAACGAGCCCATGTCGGGCATGGCGATGAGGTACTTGCGCTTTTGTGCCATCGGCTCGACCTCGCCCACGGCGCGGTAAATTTCGCGCAGGGCGCGCTCGATTTTATTGTTGAAATTTGCGTCGTTGTCGATGATGCGCAGATTCGGGTGCGCGCTCCACGCGCGCAGCGTGCGGTCGTCCATCTCGCGCGCGAATTCGATGGATTCCGTGCGCGCGTTGTTGCCGAGGTCATAGGCAAACTCCGCGCCCTTGGCGCAGGTGATGAGATGGAGCACCATGTCGTAATTGGCGAGCACACGCTCTTCGGTGCGGCCGTCAAAGCGCGCGATGACCTGCGCGAACTCCTCATCCGACACGTAGGCCTTGTCGTCCATCAGCGCGCGGTCGTAGAGAATGAGAATATTGTCCTCCGGCACGAGCTGCGCGGCATCCAGTGCGAGCTTTTCCTTGTGGATCTGATCGCCGACGACAAAGTCCTGAAATTGCAGCATTGACATACAGTTGTCAAAGGGCTTGATGCCAAAGCCCGAAATGAGCTCAGTTGCCGTCTCGGGGATCGTGATGACGCGCCAGCCGTCCTCCTGCTTGAATTCCTTGAGCACACGGCTCACGAGCGTGGTTTTGCCCGCCGCGGGGCCGCCCGTGAGGACGATCTTTGTGATGCGCTTTGCCATAGTTACGCTTCCTTTCCGTGCAGAAGATAGTCGCCGAATGCTTCGACGGTCTTAAAGTACAGGTCGCAGTTTTGACGCATGAACGCCTCGATCTCTGGGATGTCGTTTGACCAGCCCGCGGCGGCGAAGCGCACATTCGCGGCCTTTGCCATGTCATATCCGGGCTTTAAGTCGTCGAGCACGAGCATCTGCTCGGCGGTGAAGCCGAGCTTTTCCATGATATCATAGAGCGCGTGCGGCTGGGGCTTGCGCCGGTCCTTTGGCACCTCCCAGCCGCAGACGAGCTTCGGCTCGGGGAGCTTATTTTCGCGGTAGTCGCGCAGAATGTTCGGCGAGAGCGAGTGCGACACGACGCAGATCGTGCCGCCCGCGTGCACGTAGTCCCACAGAATATCGCGCATCCCGTCATAGACCTGCGGCACGTGGTGCTGGACGTATTCGTGCCAGTACGCCTGCTCGTGCTTCATATCCTCCTCGGTCATGCCGACCTCACCGTGGAAAAAGTCATAGACGCCGGGGTCAAAGTTTTTGAGGACGTATTCCTCCAGCGTGTAGCGCTTCGCCCTGGGGAAAAACTTCGCCGTGTACTCGGCAAAGCAGGGATAGTGCACCGTCGCGGTGGAGTTGACCACAGTGTCGTCGTGGTCGAGCACAAGGCAGGGGTAGGTCATAAAAGGGACTCCTTTTTGATACTTTTTATAAAAGTATAGCATATTAAGTGTCCGCCCTGCAAGGGCGGGAAAAAGCAGCGCCGAAGGCGCTTCGTCTTTATTCCCTGCACCGTGCAGGGGAACGGGCAAAGGGGGCCATTCTCTCACGTGAGAGAATGGCCCCCTTTAGATCCCCCAAGAGAACGCAAGGGGCTCTGCCCCTTGACCCCGCACATTGGCAGCCCCAATCTCGAAGAGCTGCACGCGCTGCGCAATCGGGTGCGGTGTACATGGCTTCGCCATGAACCCCTGCGTTTCGTGACAACTCTCAACCGCGCCTTACTATCGTGAGGCG
>ENA-UEQJ01000590-UEQJ01000590.1-human-gut-metagenome-genome-assembly--contig:-NODE-590-length-30456-cov-162.880279_pt1 | contig 30456 bp, 24 predicted proteins | sample MGYA00242937_ERZ507938 | MGnify/ENA primary metagenome ERZ507938 (study PRJEB26167, sample SAMN06115437) | human gut metagenome | host: Homo sapiens | place: China:Gansu | collected 2015-07-03...
ACGACTTTTAAGACCATTTGATTCACAAGAGCAGAGTATTGAGCATAAGACAAATGCTTTAAATAAAATCTTCTTCATCATTTTACAGTTTAAAGTTTATTATCTAATAGACTTAATGAGTTAACTATTTAATCACATACCAATTTCCATTATATCCGAAACGGCTTTTTCCCTGTATACATATCCAAGTATTGGAAAAAGATATGTATTTTTGACCACCATGCAAATATATTGCATAATTACCTTTTTTATAGCCATCTTCAGTATATACTGTTACAGAATATGATGTACGTGTATATGACCCATTGTTGGCAGCTCCTTGGAAATTAACATTTCTACCATAAGGATTATAATTGGGATTAAGAATTGTTGCTACAAAATATCCACGACCACCACAAGATGGGCAACAAACAGGACCATAATACGATGTGACAGCTCCGTAACCCATGCACTGTGGGCATGCACGTTTTACATTGATATACTGCTGCGCGTTAACACCTGCCACAAAGACAAAAGCCATAACCAGGATAAGTGCTATTCTTTTCATACCTCAATACCCTAAATCCGTGTCGGGCACAACTTCTAAATTTGTTATTTGTCTGTTTATGAGATATAGAGTATAGAAGTAACCCTTTGCTATCAGAAAATATTTAAATACACTTGTACTTTGTACTTGATCACTATCAGTCCAACATCACAAATGCAGCCCAATAATATGGATCAGGATGCTCCTTGCGGATGATTTCTTTGGTCTGTTCCAACGCCTTGCGCTTGTTCCAGTTATTAGCCTTATCAGTAAGCTGTTCATAGAAAGCAACCATAAACTCAGAAGTCACTTTATCATCTACATTCCACAGCGACATGATGATGGTGCCAACACCAGCTTTTTTGAAGGCACGCTGCAAACCAAACACTCCTTCTGCTGTCACTTTACCTTGTCCTGTCTTACATGCGGAAAGAACCAACAAGTCAGTTCCTTTGAAATCAAGATTTGCAATGTCTTTAGCTGTCAGCACACCACCAAGCACACCATCTACATTCTTCTTGCCTAACCAAGCAGCATTGCCTCCAGCAAACACCAATCCAGATAAAGACATCGCATCAGTATAACCACGAAGGAAATCCTTGTCTTTCGCCTCATCCGGAGTATAATAGAAACCATGTGTTGCTATATGCACAATAGATGGAGCCTTGCCATCTAAAGCCACAAAGGACTCAGCATTTCCCTTTGAACCTAAGTAAGCTTTAACACTAAACCCGTTATCCACCAGAGTTTTTTCAATCTTCTTGACTTCATCTTTCGTATTGCGCAAGTCCTTAAATCCAGATACACCATATTCAGAACGTACCAGTCCTGCCAAATCTGATTTTTCATACGCCTTACTCTCCTCTTCCATCTTTTGAGGATCCAAACTGTATTGCAGTCCTCCATAAAGCGTAGCAGTTCTATTGATTTTGCTAGAATGATGAGCATTCACGATTTCCCTTGCAGAAGTCAGTCTTACAAAATCATAATGCTGCCCTAATGTCGTTCCATCAGAAAGAGGAAGAGCCTCCAATGCGATGCCGTGCATGACGCCTGATGGAATATAATACACAGTACTTCCTTTAGCAATGCTTGCTTCTATTGGATTCCAGATTAATTTTGAAGCCCTATCCTGTAACTGCTCATAATTATAGAGTGTAAAGTTTTGCATACCATCCAGCAGAGAATCCAGCTGCTGTTGGTCAAAACACTTCACCAAAAGAGGATGGCTTTTATCTTTATCATAAATATATGCTGCATACTGACGTACAGAATCTTCCGTTTGATAATCAGAGAAATCTACCACTACTTCATGATCAGCCAGACTATTTCTAACCTTTTCATAGTTTATATCAAGGTATGTCTCATATTCATTGTAACTTTGGCACTTGTAGCTAAGCCGTTGTTCCAACTCTCTTTGGCAAATCGTCAAGCTATCTATTTCAAGCTTATTATATTCATAGTTGTTTCTCAATACCAAAAGTCTATTGTTTACAGCCAAGAGATTGCGATAGTTGGCAATGTCATCATCAGTTCCTTCCTTTCGGATGATATCGACAACCGACTTCTCGGTTTCAAGCAATAACGACTTCGAGAACAGCAAGGCATTATAACAGGTTTCAGTTAATTCACTATCGAAGTTTCCGCATTTTACGGCAAAAGCAGCCATCCCACTAAGGTTATTCAGCGTTTCCATCCAAAACTGTTCTCTTTGCGAAGGAGTCGAGTATCGCCAGAGTTGTTTCATATTAACAAGCAAGCAATTCATGGACATACGAAACAGACTATCTGCCTCGTTTATATTTCCGCGAGCACCTTCAATATTGGCCAACGTGAAGAGCGCATGACTATAAGTACCAGAAGTCTCTCCATATTTATTCCTGCTCGTCTCTACATATTCACTAAAAGTCGCATAAGCATCATCATAACGCTTAAGCATGAAATAGGCTTCAGACTTGTTCAGCAAGCTTGCGAATTTGGAAGGCGAATCTTCCGTTCTCTTATCATAGAGAGTATTGTATGCTTTATCAAAACACGCTATTGCCTTGTCGAATTTCTTAAAATCGGCATAACAACATCCTTTTACATTATAAAAGTTAGCTATCACTTCCTTGTCTTGATAGGAATGACCAACACCACGTTCCAAACTGTCCAAACACGCAAAGGCTCTCGCACTGTCATTGTCCAGGGCATAGAGTGTACACAGCTTACTGTATGCCTGGTACTGCTGGTCACTATTCCTGCCATTCAAAATTTTAGTTTGCTCAATATAGTGCTTTGCAGCTCTGATAGCATCTTTGTATTGCCTTTGCTGTTGTTTCAGGTTCATCATACTATTATAGTAATTGAGTTTTGCCTGTTCCCGATCAGAGAAAGGCAAATCCAGCATCACATCCCAACATTGCAGCAATTGCGTCTCGACCATGGCAAACTCCTTTCGTGCCAAATACTCATTTGACCAATATAAATGATATATGGTCTTCAGTTTGGCAGAATTGGATACATGATACAGAGAGTCCAACGCTTTCAGATACTGATTATAACCAATAATGTCGCCTACAGTTCTATATAATGCAAGTAAGTCAACCATAACTTTGGATTGAGCGAAATCCTCGTTGGCTTCAGTCGCAATTTGCAAAGCATTCTGATAGTGTTGTTTGGCTTTTTCCCATTCCCCCAATCCAGCTTTCAAGGCTCCCATAGCTTCAGTTGCCTGTATCTGAAAGCCTACATCTCCAAGTTCCCGATAGCCCTTTTGTGCTTTTTCCAGATGTTCATAAGCAATATCAAATTTACCTGCGTGAATATCCAAGGTACCTTGAGCCATCCAATAATGAGGGCTTCCGATTCTATATGGATTTGTCTGCGCCCATATACAAGAGATAGATAAAAGCCAAATAAAAACGACAGATATATAACGTTTATGGTTCATCATCTTATCTTTAGTTTTATTTATGTAATGAAGTTATCGTGTCGGAAGATATTGAGTCGGTATCAATACTATCTGCTGGTGCCGTCATTTCAAACACATCGTTTTCATCGCCACGCACATTATCATGAGAAGATGTTTCCACCAACAACGGATTGATGGCAAAGAAGCCAACCACCAATATTGCAGCAATGCTCGAAATCCAAAGCCAAGTCTTTCTGTTACTGTGTTTCATTTCCTTTTGAAACTCAGTCATGGCTTTCAGCTTCTCTTCACGGCTCACCATCGCCATTTTAACATTCTTCGTAAACTCATACTGCTCCCTTTTTTCCACATCATCTTCTATCTCTTTCAGAAACTGTGCCTTGTCTTCTTCTGACATAGCATCGTTATGAAGCAGGAACTCGTCTATCCTGTCTTGAAAATTAATATTGTCCATATTCATCTGCCGTTTTATGAGTTCAAATAATTGCAATAAATATTTTTTGCCGAAGTGCGCAACGACTCCATACACTTATGCTTCTTCGTTTTGAGTGCGTTCTTAGAGTCGATTGTCGGTATTTCTAGCAGGATTGTGTCCAAGTCCTTTTCCTCATAGTAGAACTTGCTCAATATCTCGCAGCACCGCTCCGGCATGTGCGATATGACATCAGCTATGATGTCGAGCATCTTGTTGTCTTCCGAGTCGTATAGCATATTGATGTATTGCTGGGCATCAAATCCTTCTTCCTTGATTTTCCGTCCCATTTCTGTTTCTGGGTCTGCATAGGCAGGATGTTCTCTTACCCATTCCAAATACTTGATGCGAGCAATCCCCATAAAATAGGTGAGGATGCTGCCACTCAAAGGTTCGTTGTTCTTGCCCATCACCCTACCTTCGCTCACATAAATCTTCCTGCGCTCGATATTCTCCCACATCGCAATGAATGTGTTTTGGAATATCTCCGTGGCAGCTTGCTCATCAGCGAAGAATACGCCACGATAGTTTGCCCAAAAGTATCGTGAGCAATAAGCATACAGTTCCGACTGTATCTTCCTGTTTTTATCGTACATTCCGGCAACAAGTAGGGCTTCCTTCTCCTGTTGCGGTGTACGCATTTGTATTGTCTTTGCCATTCTATTTGTTCAAAATATCAGTTATATTATATTTTCCGATGTCTTCACCTGTCATTTCGGGCTGTTGTGGTCTGCTACCAGTATTGCGGTTTACAAACCTTCTGATTAGTTTCATAAACTCTTCATTGCTTACCTTCCCGCTTTTCTTCAGCTCATACCACAAGGCGTATGTCAATTTGCCAACGGCAGGTTTCTTCATCTCGAAGTTCACTTGGTCGCTTCTGCAAGCACTGATGGTAATCCATCGTTCCGCCAAAGGCATTGCTTTAGCATTAATGATTTTTTCCTTGTCATTGTCACCCATGAAGAGCGATTTAAGCATTTCGAAAGTCTCATATAAGCCACGAGCATTCAGGCTATCTACCACCAATGTATCTTCCACACCACGCACCACCTCGTCATTATTACCACGAGTACCATCACCGCTATGGCAAGCATCTATCACCACAAGCAGTTTCCCTCTTGCACCTATTTTATGACGGATGGCATTGAGGTAAACATTCAGTTCGTCGTCCGTCAGATGTTTCTCCCCATGATATGTTGCGCTTGCTTTTCGATAGGCATCATATGGAATCCAGCACTCATCCAGTCCATCCTTCTCATCGTTATGCACATCCGTCATCTGTTGTCCATGTCCAGAGTAGTGGACATACACCACATCTCCTTGCTTACAAGATGCTGTCAATCGCTTGAATGCCCCGACAATGCCAACCTTTGTTGCCTGTCGATTCACCAATGTCGTTACCGACTTGAATCCTGCACTTTTCAGTATTGCCAGAACAAGCGGCACATCCTTGTCGCCATTGATTTTATTCCAAGCCTTATCCTGCTGTTCGCCTAACCCTATAACCAAAGCTCTCTTTGTCTGTGCGGAGACAGACAAAGAGAGCAATAGGAGAAAGTATATTATTATTCTTATCCTCATTCTGTATTCATAAGTATTTATAGGTTATTTTCCAAAGTATCTTATATTACATAGCAAAGTATCTTAAGATAGTTGACCATTTATCTTAGAATACTATTCTCTTATACATTTATGATTACCTATATAATGGTATTCGCCACAGTTTCTGCAAGTATGTTTCCTATCATACCCAAATGTTGGCACTCCTGAGCAACAATTATAAACAGAAGACTTCCTCCCAGAACCTCTACTTCCACCACGACTCGTACTACTTACATAACAATTGCCATGTTCGTCATATCCTATTGTTCCCCCAAAAGATGTAGTTTGATAATTCATGATACTAAATCCTTTTCCACCACATCCTCTGCATCTTCCTCCATTCATAGAACATGCACCACAAGGAACAGATTCTCCAAAACCATAATATATTGCACCTATACCACCACAAGCACCACACCGTCCAGTGCCATTGCAAGAATAACAAGGGGTTATTGATTGGGAATATATAGTTCCATCCTCTGTTAATGTGCTGACTATTTTACCTCCCATAAATGGCAACTCCCAAGTATAAGGCAATGTTTTCCCAACGATAGAGCCAGGTAGCCCCTGTGCAGATATACCGAGCCATACAGAAAACAAAAACATCAATACTATTATTTTTCTCATTGTATAATCCCTTATCCGTGTCGGGCGCAACTTTCAAATTTATTATTATATCTATTCATGCGACAAAAGAGACAAAAGTAACCCTCTTATTTCAAAAAACTGATTAATAGAACCGAGAGTTTTTGCCATCTAAATGTAAAACCATTACTGGACTCTCACTAGTCGCAATAAGTTGAAGTTTTGCCTCATCCCACTTTGCATATCTCCAAATCAAGCGATTCTTGTCAAAATAGTAAGACTCCCCTTCACCTTCCATTGAAGCTTTATGGCATTCAGCAACCCGACGAATGTCATCTTCGTCTTTTACCCAATACAGCCATTGGTTGAACTCCAACGGAGAATAATTGTCAGAACACAAATAATACTTCCTGTTCTGACTATCTTCAAGTTGGAAGATACTGCGAACGGCAACATTATCTCCAAGGCAAATCACCTCATACCCTTTCTTGCGCTTTAGAAACAGATACGACCACCAAGGTTGTTGATTATAACTGGTGCCATAGTTGAATATCCCAGCACAATGGTCGGGCGTTTGCATCTCAACCAAGCACGTTATGTCGGGAGCATAAAACGCAGCACACATCATCAAACATTCTCCATAAACCATATCCGTATATTCAGGTCCATGATTATTGACAATAGCTGTGTTGAAAGAGATAGATTTCAAACATTCGCTAACAAGGCTATCAGGAAAGAACCGAGTTCGCCCTTTACGATACGCCTCTAACTTAGAGATGCACTCCTTCGCCTTTTGGGTCGTCTTATCCTCTTTGGGTAGCCAGATAGGGAGAGAATGTTTTACCAAAATGGAATCAAAGAAAGTTACCAAGTTTTCGATTTGATCAAAATCATAATATCCCATCTTTGCATGCACAATTCTCTCATCATCTTCACTGACGACGGTAGTATCTGCAACCCCCATATCAGTAATATCTGCTATGGAATCTTTTTCAGATTTCTCGTGGCTTCTCTTATGATGGCAGCTTGCCATAAGGAGCAAAGTCATTACGAATACTACATATTTTATTTTCATTGAATACGTGTATAAGTGTTGTTTCTCAAACATTTCTGTATCAATCTTTTGAAATTTTGAATCCAAGCTTTAAGATGACTTTAATCGTTTCCAAAGAAGTATTGCGGTCATACGCTTTCTCCTCCTCTGATAGTTCCTCGTATGGCACAAGACAAGGATGCTTTTTCTCTGCATCGTTGCGCTCCTCCCCGTACGTCCATCCGTCCTTCATACGACCTTCTGACCATACTTCATGCACGTTCTTCGCTATCTCTTCTGCCAAGGCATTGAGTTCCTTTGGCAGAACCACATCTTTCGTGTTTATTGGGTGGGGTGTGTAATTATTCTTGTTCATTGTTTGGAATGTTATATTAATTTATATTTAGAGAGGGAATGAGTATTGGAACTCTAACAATTCCTATTAGAGTTTTCTTTTGTTTGATTCAAAAAATTCTAAGCATGTTTTATTTAATTTTAGTCTAACCTCATTCACAAACCATTTGCAAGAAATAGGGAGAAATAGTAAAATAAATAAAAAAAACTTATACCCCACATCTACAAATCTTTCCAATATCAGAGATAAAGGAACAAAACCTATCGCACTTATTCCATAAAAAACACACCAACCAATACAACCTATAGTCTTTTTCTTATTTGGGATGCATATAAATAGAATCAATCCTGCCACATAAATTAATAAGCAAGTAATTATAACTGTATCATGTTTAAAAGCAACAGAAAATAAGGGAATGCAAACTACAAAAAAAGAGAGCCATTTTTTTCCTTTATTCATTAAAGGCGAATTCTGCAATATGTCTTTGATATTATCAAGTTGATCTATTCCATAGTCTTTATTGAGATATAATATAGGATAAATACTACTTGTACTTGAAAAAGACAGCATATTTGAAACTTCTTCTGTTTTGCTTGAAATAGAATATATTATTGGCAGTAGGTTCTTACATTTTTTCAATAAGTCAAAATATCCATCTTCTATTCCGCATAAAATACTCTCATCAGTAATAATTGCTATTACTCTTTTCGCATTTTTGACATTCTTCAGAAAAACCTCCTGCCTGAAATATCCATCATATACAATTGTCATATCTAAAGATATTTCATAGTTCTTATAATAAGAGTAGTTAATTAGTTCATTCCTTAGTCTAACCGCAAACTGCTTTCCTTCAATAGTATTATAAACAATACAAACATTTGCTTTTCCTTTATTTTGAGGAATGGATTTGGTACTTTTTAACCGTATATGTTCGATAATATAAGAAATAATCAATGGGATAAGAAAATGAAATTCAGTCCCAATTACACCAATCCAAAATAATTCTAATGATAAAAATAGAAATAAGAAATTTAAACAGAGGTGTCCTAATATTAGAATAGAAAGAGAGAGATTTGAATAGACCCTATTTTTCCAAATAACGTAAAGTATAAAGAAGCATAAAAAACACAAATAAATATAGGGAGAAGGTATATACATACCTAACAAATGGCTATGTGATGTGCTAAAATCAATTTTGATTCGTTGTAAGACAGTCTCAAGCCAGCTCATTTCTATAAAATGATGTCCACCAAATGTATTTTTACACAAACAATAATCTGCCGTTCCGTAAGGTACGTATATTTTCGTATTAGGGTTGTCTATTTGAGCACTCGTAATATTAGGCGGAAACATAATATATGCTTCTTTAACTCCTCTATTTAGACGAAGATCAAATCCTCCAAAGTATTTAGGAAACACAATAGTTTTAGCACTCTCAGCATATCTTTGCCATCTATGGAATAAGATGGTATTACCATAACAATATATACCATCTTTATTACAAGAATGAACACCTTTACCTAATTGTATAGAAGTCGCATTCTTGAAATCATATTGTCTGAATAATGAATCCGAAGCTTCTGTTATCAATATCTGATGCGAAGATATTGTATCTTGCTTTGACGTATATACACTCAAATCTACATTTCGTGGCATAAAACTATTCACAAAACCTTTATTAAAATAGGAGATGCTTGCAATAGTTGTGCATAACAAGAAAACAAAAGCAAAAAGTATTTTTTTCGAGCAGATGGAAGCATTATCATTTACGCTTTCATCATCTCTATTTATTAAGATGGATTCAACAAGTCTGTCATGGGTAAACTCAACATAGTCATCACTGATTTTAACAAGGTGCGAAGACAAAAGATTCTTTTTAGCATCTTTTTGAATAAATTGATTAAATTCGATCTCTCGTAATCTATTATCAGAAAGATGAATACGCAATCTGTTTCCTTCTGATGAAATTAAAGTATTTTCTATAATTCGTCTTTTCTCATCAGAGATACCTATTTCATCAACTTCCGCTCCATAATACTCATATATAACAGAATTAATACCGACATTATCAACGGGATATGTAATATCATATAACCATTTTTCAAATAAAATATGACATACCAAAGACAACACAACCGCTTGTATTTCATCTGAATCGGACTGAATTGATGAATCTTTACAAATATTATCAAGTATGTTTGTTGCCTCTGAACAAAATTTGTCCTTTAATTCCGGACTGAGTTGTTGGTTAACAATGACTTCTTTTGCCTGATCAAGAGACAATGGTTTAAGAAAATATCTACTATGCATCAGTTGGGGAATAAACTTACGCTGCGATGCCCAATAGTCCAGTTCACCCACGTATTCATAACGTAAAGAAAAAATTGCCTTGAAATATTTCTGCTTCGGAATTTTTTCGTAATCGGATAGCTGACCATATATTTGGTCAGGACATCTATCTGATGACAATGTCTCCAGCCAATTAAAGAAGTCATTTTTCCAATTAGCTCTTAATATTTCTTCAAACTGATCAAATATTAGTACAGGACTATAATCGAAAAAGCCATCATTTGTTTGTATTTTATTTGTCCTAAGCTTCCACCATAAAAAATGCGAAAGATTGTCGTTTGAAATATTATCAAATTTATCAATAACTTCTAAATGAGAATTGTTTAGGGACTCTTTTATTTTCCTAAGGATAATTTCATCAAAGTCTAATGCTCCATTTTTCGTTGCGAGTCCCTTTCCACAATATTCATCTGTCGAAAATACAATCTTTATTGGATAGTACCCATTTTCTCTCATTGTGGGACACAATCCTGCGTTAATAAGCGAGCTTTTGCCATCACCTGAAGCCGCATAGACTACAACATACTCATTCTGTTGCAGCATACCGAACATCTTTTCAATATCAATTTCTCTTCCTTTGAATCTGTCTTTATCACGTTCTTCGTATGTACTTAAAGCTAGCCAAGGATTATCATATATTCTTTTCGACTTATTTTCCATATCATTATAAGTTTTTAACCATTGCCTTTGTATCTATTCCAATCTAGGACAAAACCTAAAGGATTGTTTTTTTTAAATTTGTACATTTGAATTCCCTGGAACAACTTTTCGGGAAAGATTTTAGAATCATCTGCCATTTTCTCTACTAATTCGGGAGTTATGGTATAATCATCATATAGCAACTCTATGATTTCATCAGAAAGAACGACCGGTATAGAAGGAACATCTTGATTAACATACTGACTCTCAGCTAGAAGTAATTCTATCTGTACACCAGACATACCAATTTCACTATCTTTGTTGAGTTTCAGGCAGATTTCTTTATCATGTGGAACCACCTTATAACCATATTTGTTCAATAGTCTTACCCTCTCCTTTTTTTTTGTTATTTTATTTATATATGCGGAAGAGACAAGGGGCATAAAGATTGCAGACTGTTCAATACCATCAATAATTCGTTGCCAATAAGGTCCATCAATAATATCAATTTCATCATACCACACTTTTAATCCATGACTTTCCAAAATATTCTTTAGCTCTCTTGCATACTGATTATCTTCACTCGCATGAGAAATAAAGAAATCATATTTTTTATTATGTCCTCCTTGGATATTCGATCGAGTCGAGAGTTTTAACGTAATTTGCTTAATCACATTCAGCAAATTATCTTCTGTTTCAAACTTTATATCCCGTAAAAAACTTTTAAGATGTGCATCTGTTTTTCTTTCGTGACTCTTAATATAAAACCCTTTGCCTACTTCCGAATACAAATCAATGGGATACATTGGGGGCAACATAAATCTGAACAACCAATCTGGGGTATTGTTTCCAAGAAACATAAGTGTTCGCCGATCATGATTATTACTAATGTATGAAGCTAAATTCTTTGGCGCATAATCCGTTGAGTACAATTTACATAAGTATTTCAATATTTGTCGATCATCTATACCACATTCAGGACGATTTGGTTTTGACTCTCCAAACAAATGATAAACGCATCGACAATTAAGAACAGTATCATTTATAGAATTTGGGTCATAGAAATAACTAGAATACCCATCTATAGCATTTTCTATTATACGAAAGCAAGATGTTGTAACAATTAGTGGAAATTGTCCCTTGCAAAGGAATTCTTTAACCTCCGTTTTTAATTGGATTCCTTCCTTAATCTTATTATTATCATCTAAGATTGCTTTATTGACATATTCGTAAAACTTATACCCATATTTATTGTGAAGCTGACTTAAACCATAATATCCATTATTCAAAATCTCCCATAACTCTTTTTCTGTATAGCATACATTATTAGGATGATTGGTCAATATATATTCTACTATATATGACTGAAGGGGCTGTTTTTCATTAGTAATCGGATTAATATATTCAAACATATCTTCACATATTACCGGTACTAAATTCCGACAGACAATCAATCGTGTTATGTCAGAAACTATTTCCTCTCCACTTAGATGCTCCTCCTCTAAAGGAGTATCTATAATATGAACTTTCTGTCTAATTCTATCTAAAATTGATTTCATTGTATTATTCTTTTCAAGATTCCTTTTTTATTTATTCACCACATACATCAAACTCGTTATCAATTTCTTGCTCGACGTCATAGGGTTACGGAAGTCAATCTGGTCAATGTCGGATATGTCAAGACGGATGCTCTTAGCATATGGAGCATCATCGAGCATGAGAGGGAGAATGGGCTTGTTCATGTTCACGGCATAGCCTACCTCACGAATGACGTTGATAGAACCATTGGATTTGGCTGAACTGATGAAGATGACTGCTTGGGAAACATCGATGGCATCGACAATCAGTTCTTTGTAGTTGGAACTGCTGTAGATGCCTTCCTTGTCTATCCAATACGCAATGCCATTTTCTTTCAGTATTTCGCACAGGCAGTCGGCCGCTTCTTTGTCTTTGCGAGAGTAACTGATGAAGACTTGGTGCTTCATGCTGCTGCGTGATGGTAAATTCACATTTTTGCTTTTCTTTGTAGGCTCTGCGACCATATTCTCATTTGTCAGCATCTTTTTATATTCCTGCAATGCAACCTTTGCGGCAAGACTCTCGAAGAGCGTAATATAATCAGATTCCGAATAAAGGTTATAGATGTCATACAGATACAGTTCTACATTAAGTGATTTGTTAGTGTCGCCAAGGTTTCGAGCAATGGCTATGGACATTTGTTCTATCACCTTTTGAATGGGTATTTTAGCTGCTCCTGCACCAATAGCAGGAAAAGCAATAGAAGTTATGTCCATAGATTGCATTAACAAGAAACACTTATCTACAGCATGTTGCAAAAGATAGTTGAGCACATCTTCCTCTGTCACTTGCTGCGCAGAAATCTGCATTCTTCGTTTCTTGTCTATCGTGATACAATGAAAGACATATTTCTGGTATTCCAGTTTTCCAGCCGTGGTAACAAGAACATCACCAAGCGGTATGGGTACCATTTTCTGTGCATCCCGGATGATAACATCGCCACCTGCACGAAGAATGGCTCTTGACACACCACCTCCCATCGTCACATAACAGTCGTCAGAACTGACGATTACCTCAGCCTGCGTGTCAAGTATATTACCAAACTTTACTGTAAGCGTAGAGTTGTTGAATGTATATTGTCGTGATTCCATAAACTTATCTTTACTGATTCTCCTTATTTATCAGATTCACCACCACCTTCACCATCACATCTTTCTCCTCGGTCCTACTCTCGGCAATCATCAGCGTGAGGGCTACGAGGGTGTTGTCGGCTATGCGCTTGTGACCGTCCTCTGCGTAAAGCACATGGTTGTTGTTGAGAAACCATAGGAACAGCATGGCGGCAATGCGCTTATTGCCATCGCTGAAGGAATGGTTCTTTACTACAAGATAAAGCAACATGGCAGCCTTTTCCTCAACCGACGGATAGAGGTCTTCGCCTCCAAAAGTCTGGTAAATCTGTCCGATGCTGCTCTTGAAGGAATCGTCCTTCTCGTTAGCAAACCACTGGCTTCCGCCGAACTTTTCCTTCAAGGCATTGATGGCCTCCATCGCATTCTCGTAGGTAGCACGAAACTGCTCTTCCTTGGTGGTCTTCTGTATGGAGAGGGATTGATAATCGTAGTGATCCAACGTGTCGAGCGCATAGACATAGTCGCTGATAACGTTGAAGAGTCCGCCGTATTCCTCGGAAGTGACTTTCTCCTGCATGCCCACGGTACGAGACATCAAGCGCACCACGTCCTTGAGTTCGTTGTAGCGGTCAAGCTTTATCTGTTGGTTGATGACATAGCCCTTGATAAGGTATTGCTTGAGGACAGAAGTAGCCCAACGACGGAAAGAGGTCGCATTCTTACTGTTCACCCTATAGCCAACGGATATTATCATATCCAAGTTGTAATAAGGAATTTCACGAAGAATACTACGATGTCCCTCTGTTCGAACCTGTGCATTTTTTGCACAAGTTGAATTTTGATCAAGTTCCTCCGACTTGTAAATATTACGAATATGTCGAACTATAGAAGTTCTATCTACTCCAAACAATTCCGCCATTTGGCTCTGAGTCAGCCACACTGTATCATTCTCCAGCTTCACGTTCAGCTGTATGCTTCCGTCCTGAGAGCAGTATATTTCTATAGAATTGTTCATGATTTCAATTATTTTAGTTAGCTTTGTCCGTCGTTTAGTTATTGAGCCATCAATACCGTAGTCTTTACAACTTCGTAGTCATAACCCTGTGTCTCGCAGTCCAACTTATTCCAGTCAACTATACACGAATGTTGCTTTGTCACCTCGTCGCATGTGCCACTGATAAGCTTCTGGACTTCATCTGTCATCGGCACATACCCCAACATGATGTGCGAGGCATTCCAGCGCAGATGTTCGCATATCGACACGTTGTAGAGACTTATGAGCCATGGAGTGATTCCTTCTTTGTCTATGTCGATTATGGATTTGTCTTTCTTCCAGTTCGGGAGCGAAAGAGAAACTTGTCTTTCTGTGATATTCAGGAGTTTCATCTTTGTGTAGCAGTGTTGACAGTTGGCTTTATCCTGTCCTTCCTTGCGCCGGAGGCTACGTTTCCCATAAATCTTGCCAAGTTTCATTACTTCCTTTTCGCGTCTTTCATCCCATGTTGTTTTGGAACCAACAGCCTTGCAGTAAGAATTATAGAACTTAACAGCTTCCTCTTCATAATGGTTCTTGACTATTATGTTGTAGCTGTATAGTTCTTTTGTATTACCGAAATATTCTAATGGCGCATATTCGTTTCCAGAACAAAACTCTTTATAAACCTTTACGGCTGCATCAAACTTCACAATGCTGTTGTCGCTGTACATTCTTACAAACACCTTGAAATGCGACATCTTCTTTGTGCGATACAGAAGGGCCTTGTCCATTATCATAGATGCGATGTCCATGTTGTTTTCATCGCTACCTGCTGCCACTACAATGTAGTTCATCTGTTCGATGTTGGCGTTCAGAAACTTGTCAAATTCTACAGAACCTGCCGAAATATCGTGGAAGAACACTTCCTTGTCTACCAGCATATCCATCCCCGGAACTTCCTGCCAGAATTTGCCCTTTACTACCGACAGGTTGTTGTCTATAATATGTATCTCAACTGGCGACTTGTTGCCACCCTTGTCAGCGAACGCAGAATATTCATACAGGAAGCGCAGTGCATCCTGTCCAGTAGAGCCGAAGCCGACAATCATAGCCTTGAACTTGGATGTGACGCATCCCCGTTCCTTGTCTATATCAACGAAATCTATCGGGTGATGCATCTTGTCTGGCTCCATCTTCAGTTGCGTCACTGCGGCTCGTGAGTCGTCTATCAGTTTCAATTTATTCTCCCATCGCTCCTCGATAAGACGGTTGAGCATATTTTTTCTTGCGGAACAGTATATGGTCAACTTTGCATTAGCACATACGTTTTTGTTGAGCATACTGATAGCTGCCTTGAGGTTGGCATCCTCATCGGTAGTCAATAAGAAGAAGCGCACTTTAGTCGATTTATCAAGAATTTGCTTTAGTCGATAGATGTTCATCGCATCAAAGAAATCGGCATTGGTATCGTGTACACTAGATGGACGCAATGAGCTGCGCATCATAATGCAGTTGCGCAATCCCGAAATCTTTCTCAATGCATTTATCTTATACGAGAAGAGTCCAAGAATACCACTGAAACTCTGACCCTTTGATGGGGACTCCTCTTGTAATGGAAAGTCAACAAAGATGAAACGTTCCTTCTTATCGCAGCTTTTTGTTATATCGTGTGCTAACACAAAACTGCGCTCGTTGAGTCCCCAGAACACGTTGGTTATGTCATCTGAATCTATAAGTCTCCACTTGAAACCTCTATACCAATATAGTATGCGCTTGCCAAAACACAAGACAGCAAACAATGTACTTATAGTCAAGGCTAATGCATGGATAATAGCAAAGCAAAACATATAAAGTTCGCTATCCTTACAGTTATTTGCTATTCCTATCAAGTTTGACTTGGAAAGGAACATCTCAAAGGATGACAATACGGAGCGGAGCATCAAAGTAAAGGTATTTGTGTGTGTTCCCCCGTAGTCGTATCCGATGTAGTAGAGTGCTACACCCCATGTAAACACCATGATGGCTAAAGTAGTAAACACAGAACTTTTTCTTGAAGTCTTGTCTTTTAAACCTTTCTTTAGCAACAAATTCAGCAGATTCCAAACGGCGATTGTGGTCACTACAATCCCAACGGCAACAAGTAAATACCATCCGAGTATGTTCCAGAAGTTCATTTGAATGCCACTTAAGAACTCTTTGATACTATTAAACAGAGAAGAAGTTGGGAAATTGTCTATGAATCTAAAAATATGGCTGTCTGGTTCAGAACTAGCCAACAGACTACTGTTCTTTATAATATTGTCAATACAATAATATATCATGTTCATTTTCTTTTCTTTATCTCAAATCCTAACTTCTTCACCAACTTCAGCGTCTGCATCGCCATCTCTCGGTCATACAACTTCTCGCTTTCGGGCAGATTGCAGTAAGGCACCATGTCGGGTGTTTCTTTCTTTTGGTCATTGCGCTCCGACCCATAACTCCAACCTTGATCAGTACGAGCTTTTGCCCATATCTCGTGAGCGTTCTCAGCAATAGCCTCCTGTAGTTCGGTGAGGTCGTCATCGAGGGCTACATCATCAAGATTGATGGGGTATGGCTCATAAATAAAGCGGTCGGTGGTGTTCACAACTACAAGATAATGGTTGGATTGCGCCCAAGCCTTGACAAATGACGAAAGAGAATAGGTGGTGAGTTCCTCTTCGGTATAAGGGTTGAAGAGGGTTATTTCATCAGACTCTACAGAAATGGAACTGATAGCTACGGCATGGTTGGGCTGCGTAGTGTCTTCTGCCACGTCATGAAGTAATTGAGAATTGTCAATTACGGCTATCAGTTGGTTGCCTTTGGCTAAAAGACGAGCAATGTCTTCTGTGGTAGAGTCGTAGCGACGGCTGACGGACAGATTGTTCTTCTCTAAGAGTCTACCTATATTATATAGGGGCATGCCCTTGTCTTTCAGCCAGCAGTTGCGGTAAGCTTCGTCGAGGAGCGTCTTGTGTGTGGTCTCTATGCCAAACTGATGGAGGATAAACTCTTCACACTCTATGTCGCAAAGATAGTTTTCCTTCTGCTTGGCTGCTATGGCTGTCATGGGGATAGATTTTGTTATGGCAGGTTTCAAGGATGCCATATCTTCATCCACTTCACTTGCAATGCGGATGATTTCTTGTAAATTCTCATCTTGTTCTGCAGCTTTCAACACACGCATGGTGTCTTCAGCAGAAGTGTTGCCATCCAAGAAGGCAGACAACAGTTCATCTGATATAATAATATGCTTATCGTTCATAATGCTTTTTGTCTTTAAGTGCAACTTCGGTGAGAGCCTGTATCGCTCTGCGTTTGATATTATAGAGATTGTCCACGGTAACACATAGTTGTCGTGCCACCTCTTCAGGTGTCTTGTCTTCTATCATCAGCAGTCGAATGACCAAGGCATAGCGTTGGTTCTTCATCTGTCTTAATAGGGTCTCCATATCCATTCGTGCTTGTGAACTTTCCACCAACGAAAGTTCACGATGACTATTGTTAAGAGGCTCTTGGCTCTCATCATCTATCACTTTCGCCTTACTCTTCAGCAACAGACAATGTCTTATGGCTGTGGTCTTTAACCATTGATAGAGCGTACTTTCAAACTTAAACGATCGCAACTTCTTTGCATCATTCTCCATAAGGAGTATGTATATCTCGCTGATTATCTCGTCGTAATCAACAATCTGTGTCCCGAACACTCGCCTGATGACGCTAAGGAACAACGGACGGCAATCCTTAAAGAAGAATTGCGCCGTTACCTTTGGGTCATGGGCGATGAGGGATGATATTTTTTCTTGGTCGGTCATATTCACAAATACTTTAATTCTTGCACTCAAACCTTCTTTTTTTGTTCGACAGAGGAGAAGGCTATGATAGCATTAATCAAACTAGTTATTGTTTCTTATGCTTTCTACCATTTCGTCAATATTGGTGAATAATTCTATATACATAGAATCGCTTTCTAGTTCGTTTTTTGTTTGTTTTATAAATATTTTTGAATATTCTGCAATAATATCGTTTAATGAAAAGTCTTTATATGTAATGTTTTCTTTCTTGTATCTTGCAACATCAAGAAATGCACTTGTTGTGGTGGCAAAGTCAATGTAGATATTATTGTATTTTTCGTCTTTACTACATATGCGTGTTATTATGGTTCCTCGTTTCATACTAGTTGGTAATTTTACATTGGTTAAGGAATCAATGTCTAATTTATCAGACAACATATAATTAAGATATGATACACGTCGTTTGTGTTTTTCTATAGCTTCATGAGTTGTCGGCATCAAAATGTATATTTTAAAATCTTTTTTCTGTTCTTTCAGATATTCAATTGTTGGTGAAAGAAAATTATTAATATAGCCTGTTACAAGAGAATGTGGAAAAACATTTCTTTCAAACTTTACTAATTCTTCTGTTTGATTAATTAATTGTTTGTTTTTATATATAGTACAAGCTAAACTTAAAATAGTTATAAGTGAACAAACTATTATTATATATTGAATTCTCTTTGTTCTTTTATATTTCTGTTTTGTATAGTTTTCATATCTGTTATATACTAAAGAGAAGTCTAATCCAAGTATAAATGATATAATTTGATAGAGACAATAATTATTTGCTTCACTATGTTCTGATAGTGTCGTGTTGTAAATAGGAAAGTGTCGATTCATTACTGGTGTACCTTTGATAGTCGGAAGAATACTATCTTCAGTAACATCATCAATGAAAAAAGGAATAATAAGGTTGTAGTTATTCTCATGTTGCTCTAAAAAATAGTTGACTTCTTTGTTAACGTATTCTGACTTCGCTGAATTTATACTACATATCAATATTAGGTAACGCGAGTTTTTTAGATGCTCTTTTATGTCTTCATCAAATGGATGTGTATCGACGTTAAGATCCTTAGTGTCAATAAATATTGGTCGGATATATTTATTGTCTGGAGGGCGATTTTCTTTTCTAACAAGGTTTTGAGGATACGCGTAATTTTCTAATTGTTTGTGAAGCCAATTAGCAATGGTCTTATCTCTTCTAGAATAAGATATAAAAGCAAGCGTTTTTTTCATTGTCGTATTTTTATTGAAATAGTTATTAGTGTATGTATTTCGACTGTACACTATTTCTTTTATATAGATAATAGACCTATAAGTGTGCCCCACATTCTGAACAAAACCTCTGTCCTTCTTTCACATCTGCACCGCACTTCGGACATTTCTTCGCACCTTTTGCCGTGTCGATGCTGCCATCCTTTTGTGCTTGCTTGTAGGCAGCCTTGCCTTCTTTCACAATATCTTTGATGTTCGACTCCTTGATGATGTTGCGGATAATGTGTTTGGTGTCGTCAGATTCTGAAACCTTTAGTGTGCCGTCTGGCTGCATCATTCGGGTAATGAGTTTCAGATATATGATGGCAGAGACATATACTATGGTATATCCAAGGGCTGCGTTTAGAGCAATGGCGGCTGCCGTTCCTACTCCCGGAATGATGGAAAGGATAGATGAACCAATGAGCACGGCAACAAAAGCACCAGCATTTGTTATCAAGTTCGTAACAATGGCAGAACCAATGAACTTTGCCGTGTTCTCCGACATGGAGATACCGAGAGTCTTGTTGATCTTGACGTATGTTGCCCATACGAAACCTGCTTGGGTCAATGCCGCAGCCACTCCTGCAAATCCAGGAGCCACTCCAGCCACGCCACTTGCTACGGCTGCAGCAATGGCATAGTCGCCTATTGTGTCCTTTATTTGTTCTATCTTCGTACCATCAAGTGAATGGCGCATTGATTTGTCAAGGTCTTGTAAAGCCTTAGCTAATATTCCAGGATGTATATTCATAGTGTTTTTATATTTTATAGTTTATGTCCGCAATGCTGGCAGAACTTCCATGAAGTGTCTATCGCCTTATGGCAATGAGGGCATACGGGATTATTCTTGATCATGTTCTGATAATCTTCGCTCTCTACCCATTTCAACATCTCTCTGACACGGACTGATGTAAAAGGATGGTCTTGATCCATCACGGCATAGGTCTGCAATGTTTTGTTCCACAAACCATTCTTGCAGAAAGCATCATAGAGGTCGGCTTGCTCAGCAAGTTCTTCAAGGTTGAGCTCTGAAGTGATTGATTTCGGACCGCCAGCCAAACGTGCCAACATTGATGCAGTAGCCTTTGGCCCAACGATATAGGCTGCTGCACGGTCGCAACTCAATTCACTCTTGCGTTGCCAATACATCAAGGCATAGTGGATAGGCACGGCAAGTTTTGCCAACGCCTCGAACATGCCAGAAGCGTTGGCAATAATCTGTGCCAATGTATGATAGAGCATATGGCGACAAGCTATATGTCCACACTCATGAGCCACAACACCAATGAGTTCTTCCTCCGACATCATGTCTACCAAAGCAGATGTGATAGTGATGGCTGTCTGTGTGTCGCCAAAAGCATAGGCATTGGGTGACGGATTCATCTCCAAGTAAAACTCTGGTTCTTTAATTTCCAACCGCTCGCAAATGGGAGGAAGAATATTATAGAGTCGTGGCAACTGTGTGGGTGACAACTTCACCTTTGAAGCCATGTTCAGTCCCGTCTGTAACTGCTCAGCTCCGATATCCATAACTTTCTTCACTATTGTCGAAAGCATTGGTATGGCCTTTAAAGCCTTCAGTGCTGCAGCATCTTCAGGATGGATAAATTCTGTATATTGCATAACTAGTTTCTTTTAAGCTTAAAATGTTTCAATAATTTGAATAAAGTCATTTGGTATATAGGCTGTTGCCACAGTACAAACACCATCAAGAACGACAAACACTCGCTGTTGACCTGCAGCTCTTCCAACACGTCCAACGACTCCGGTAAACGGACCATCAATCACTCTTACCAGATCACCACTTTTGAAATGACAACGTTTTGGTGGTACTACCATAATATGCTCGCTGTTTACACTTGTCAGCTTGATGAAATTTGTCATTTCATTGTCGGGAATCGTAACAGGAGGGTTCTTTCCTGTATCTTTCTCTACTTCTTTAGTTTTGTCTGTATAGTATTTAAGCCAAGAAGCAGTAACGGATGGCTTCTTTACAAACTCATGCGATTTCTCGCGAGTCATATATGCAAAAATAAGATTGGGAAGCAAAGGCTCATGAACGAGTTTTCGCTTCCCATTTATTTCTTTTATGACATAATGCATCGGCAAATATGTCTCTACATTCTTGGCTTTAAAATATTCAAGGGCTTTTTCTGTTCTACCATAAGTAGCACGCAGAACAAACCATTGCTTCTTTCCGTTTGAAACACAATCCGAGGACACCCCTGTATGGGAGTTCTCGGTCTTTAGACCTTGAACTTCGGGGGAGGTGTCGGAGGTAAGTCCAACACTGGAGGGATTTTTACCGCCTCTTCGGTTGTCTGCATTAGGCAATGCGTTCATTTTGCTCTACAGTTAGTTCAGTAGAAGATAAAATCTCAAATGTTGTCTTCTATTATCAAAGACTCCATTTAGTAAAGAATGTCCGTTGAAGCTGCTGCTACAAAAAAATCTTGTTATAACAAGATCAGACAGTCAATTAAATTAAATGCAAAAATACAGAAATTAATTAAAAATAAGAAAAAAATCGCTGAAAATAATAAAGCCAACGTACTATTTTACGTTTCTTTAACACGGATTCATTAAATTGTAACTACCAAGCAAAGTAGTTACCTTATATATATTAAACGTTGGCTATTTTACATAAACAAAATCCAATAACAATAAATAGGAATTTGATAACACAAAAACCAATTCGTGGCTTTCAAATTCAGAAAAGCCACGAATTGGTTTCAGTTTTATCACCCCTCCTTAATTATCCAGTCGCTGATAGTACGCTGAGTGCTATCGTAAATCACAGCAAGAAGCTTCTCCATACCAATCTTCACCTCCTGGTTAGGATACCCCAGCTTATAACTCTTGGTAAATGGCTTATACTGCTTGATAGTGAGATAACCACTCTGATAAAGTAGAGGCAGGGCTGAAGTCATCTGCTCGGGCGACACATCGAAATCATCCACACTCACACTCTTCTGTTCAATATCAGTCACGTTAACATGATATTTCTGCAAACCCTTGATGAGATAGCTTGGCGTACCGGAACCAAACCAGTAGGCACCAATCTTCTGTCCAGACAAAGCCCTTATCAGACTGAACGGATTGAACACATCCTCAGAATGCTCGCTGAAATGGTAACCGTCATAATATTGACGCAATTCCTCCAGACACTCCTCGTAAGATACTCCTAACGCCTTACCCAAAGCCTCAACATCCGGCTTCATTACAGTAGTAAGTTCGGTCTTGCTGATACCACAGATGGCGGAGTACTGGTCAAACATGCTGATATTGTCGAGGTTGTTCAACTCGCTGAAGATACTGAGCTGGGAGAACTTAGTAATGCCCGTGATGAAGCAGAATTCAATATATGGGTCGAGCATTTTCAAAGGACTGTAGAAATTCTGCATGATACGACGCAACTGGCTAAGATTATCCTTCTCATGCACTACATCCAGCAATGGGGCATCATATTCATCTATAATAACAACCACTTTTTCACCCGTCTGCTCGCAAGCCCTCTTTACCAGGTCTTTCAATCTGAGGTTGGCATCTTCCTGATGCGTCGTGTATCCCCAGATTATTTCCTTCTCTTCAAGCATATCAGCCAGATATCTTTCCAGCCGCTCTCCATCAAAGTGCTTGGCACCGCTCATATCGAAATGCAGTACAGGATGCTTTACCCAATCCTTCTCATAATCAGCAATAGCCAATCCCTCGAAGAGTTCCTTTCTGCCCTCGAAATAAGCTTGCAAAGTAGAGGCAAAAAGCGATTTACCAAATCGCCGAGGGCGACTTAGAAAAATATACTTCATTCCTTTCTGCCTGAAATCTGCGATGTATTTCGTCTTATCCACATAGAGGTATCCTTCCTCTCGAATCACGTCGAAAGTCTGTATGCCCACAGGATATTTATTCACTATTTCTGCCATAATCTTATCTACTTTATGTTTTGCGCTGCTAAATTACAAAGAAAATCTGAATATACCAAGTTTTCACCCTATTTTTTCTACTACAGTAACAATGCTAATAAAGACATAATATCTATCCGACCTTTAAATACGCACGTAAGTATTTTCTTCGAAAAAAGTATCATAGTCTCATTTTTCGAAGGTATCAGAATCTCATATTTATGATATAGAGACATTTACAAAGAATGAGACTTCTATAAAAAGGCGAAGAGAAGTATCATAGAAGTCTCATAAATGTATCATGAACGATAGCACTAACGCTCGTAAAGACTCAAACCAACGCACGAAAAGTCAAAGAATATTGCCCAAAAATAAGTCCTATGTTTGGGCATTCATTGCCCAAACTATGGGTAATAGTTGCCCAACACACGGGCTGCCAATGCCCACGTGGTGGGCTGCGGATGCCCGTGTGACGGGCACAAGCAGACCAACCGGAGGGCATAGAAAGACCAACTGATGAACTAAAAAAGTAGACACATCACCATGACTTATCCTGATTATATTGACACAACCATAGAACATCTACAGGTGAAATAGGATAAAAAAAGCCTATGAGACTTCCATGATACATTAATGAGACTTCTCAGCTCAAAAACCAAGAAGTCTCATTTTTATTATTATCTTATATATCAAGTATTTAAAGCCTATTTTTCAAGCAAAAATGAGACTTTGATACTTTTTTCGAGAAAAAAACTTTTTCACGTAGGCAAGCGATGCCCGTAAAATTTTCACGTAGGCAATCGAAGCCTAAACATAAAGTTTATTCGATGATGATACCGCCATTAGGCTGAATCTCAACCTTTGCCTTACCATCCTTTCCAACCTTCAAGGTCTTCTTGACAGAAGTGAAGAACTTCTCGCCCTTCTTCTTTGGCTGGTCGGTGATATAAGTAACGGTCTTACCCGCAAACATCGGCAAATCCAAGGTTAGGGCAAGCGGCTTGTCTGTAGCATTCAGACCGCCCACGAACCATCTGCCGGCTGTAAGCGCTGCACCTGAACCATTCTCTACACTCGACTTGCGAGCCACCACCGCATACTTGGTAGGATAACCGGCAATAAACCTGGTATCCTCCCATGCAGTTGGTACATTCTTAAGCCAATCTAACTCCCATTGTGGCACATCCTGCAAGTTGTTAGGATAGAGACAGATGCAGTTTACGCTGCTCTGATTGGTGATGGCAGTAGCCATCTCGAACACATCGCTGGTATAACGCTGGTGGCGGCTCTTGTTGTCCTTAGAGAAATACTTGTTCATCATCACACCACCCCAGTCGAAGCTGGCTACGGCATTTCTTGAGAACGGATGCATCGTCATCTCGAAGGCCTCCTTCTTGGCATGATAATCCGTGAAATATACGTTCTCAGAAGCCAGGGCTGCCTCACTCGAAACATAGTTAGGATACATGCGCTCCCAGCCACGAGGCATGGTGCAACCATGGAAGATCACCTCCAAGCCATAATCGTTGGCATCGCTGAGGATATCCTCATAAAGCTTCATCGTCTCCTGCTTGTCGCCACCGAAGAAATCCACCTTGATACCTGCCACGCCAATCTTCTTCATCCAAGCCATCTCCTTCTTGCGGGCGATGGAATTGTTCATAATCTGACGAGGAGTCTGAGGAGCATCGTTCTCAAAACCGTTGGAATTATACCAGAGCATCAGGCTTACTACCATCGATCATACAGATGCAGATGGATTGGTCTTCAAGAACCAATAATTCCAGCAGATAATCTATCCGCAGGATACAGGTTTCAATCATAAAGATAATGGGTGACAGATATCAAATCTGCCACCCATTTTTTATTTTACAGAACTTTAGCAAGTTATTTCTGTTTTATATCAAACTGATAAAATCCAGAGGCGAGCTCCAAATGATGGAGTTCCTTATCAGCACTTACGTATCTGACTCCCGATGCCTTTTTCAACGGCTTACCATTCTCTGAAATGAAAGAGACAGCAGGGGCAGGCAAGTAGAGAGAGGCTGTCGTATTGGCAGGAACCGTAAACTCATAACGGATACCGGAATCAGTATATTGCCAACGGCTGCTGATTCTGCCATACATTGAATCGTAATAACCCTCAGCATGAGTAATGCCACGCGTAGGGTCAACCTCCGGCTTCAGGATGAAATGCTTGAAACCAGGCGATTTCTCATCACGGCAGATACCGAGAGAGTAATTGTACATCCACGATGCTACAGCTCCAAAAGAATAGTGATTGAACGAATTCATACTGTTGTTCTCACCAAATCCATCCTTTACTGTATAAGAGTTCAAACGCTCCCAAATCGTCGTGGCTCCATTCTTTACAGGATAAAGCCAGGAAGGATAACCCTCGTACTGCAGCAAACGGTAAGCCTCCTCGGACATACCATTATCCGAAAGTGCCTTACTTATCCAAGCGGTACCGATAAAACCCGTCAGGAGCGAATAAGCAGGATAACCGGCCATCGGAGTCTTGATGGCTGCAGCGAGATGAGCCGCCATCTTCTTCTGTAAGTCACCATCTACCACATGGAATGCCAAAGGAAGAGCATAAGATGTCTGGGTATCAATCAACTGTCCCTTGCGCTCAGCATCATACCACGAACAGATGGTCTTACCTGTAGCCTCATCAACGAATGTTTTCCTGAAGAAAGCCCTGCGCTCGTTCGCCAACCGGGTCAGCCATGCCGCATCCTCAGTCTTGCCCAAAGCCTTTGCCATCTGAGAAAGAATATCCAGATCGAATATGAAATAACATTCCCATACGAGCGACTTATCATCTTTTTCATAAGACGGACTGAGCCAATCGCCCAAATCGCCCCACTGATGATGCTGTACGATAAGTCCTGTTTTCTTATCCACATACTCATCCAGCACAAACTGGATATAGCGTTTCATCGATGCGTAATGTTCAGCCAACATAGCCTTGTCGCCATATTGCTGGTAGAGCTCCCAAGGCAAGGTTACACCGGCACTTGCCCATAACAAGCCACCGAAGCCACAATTGGTTGGAGCTACATCTGGATACTGTCCCTTAGCACTCTGCAAATCACGGACAGAGATAAGATAGCGGCGCAAGAACTGGGAAGCATCGGTAATATATGTAGCAGAACGCCCGAATACGGAAATATCACCCATCCAACCCAGACGTTCATTACGCTGAGGACAATCGGTTGGAACAGACATGAAATTAGAACGCGTAGACCATACCGAATTGAGCCACAAGCGGTTGATATCAGAACGGGAGGTAGAATATTGCGAAGCCTGCTCATTCATCGAACTCACTACGATCGCCTTTATCTGGTCTGGCGCTACCGGAGCATCAACACCCGTAATCTCAAGATATCTGAATCCATGAAGGGTATATCTAGGCGAGAAAGTCTCTTCACCTCCCCTGGCTACATAAACATCCTGCGAAGTTGCCACACGCAGATTCTCGGTCATGATCATGCCTACATGATCATGATAGGCTGGCAAATCAGGATATTTGATTTCGGCTGTACGGATCTTTACTTCCGTGCCAGGTTTCAAACCTGAGAAATGTACCAGCGGAACACCCGCCATATTCTGTCCGAGATCATAGACATAAACACCCTTACGCGGTTCTACACAATTGAGAGCCGTCAGGGTATCAACAGGCATGATTGCCTCTGCCATATCAGGAAGAAGCTGGAAATCCTCAGAAGTCTTGAAATCTGATTCCTTCACTTCTACAGCAGTCTGCCAATTTCTGTCATCGAAATGAGGCATCGCCCATCCTTTGCAGTCTTGTTCCTTGCGTGCATCATATACCTCACCCATAAAGAAACTGCCATATCTTACAGCGCCATCATCATAGCTTTTCCAGGTTGCAGGATCGGTAACGATGGTTTGCTGTGAACCATCCTCGTAGGTTATCTGCAACTTTGCCATTAACGACTGCCTGTCGCCATAGAAATTCCAATTTCCGGTTACATAGGTGGCACCACCACTCCACCATCCTTCGGAAAGGACGGCTCCGATAGCATGCTCACCCGACTGCTGAAGCAAAGAAGTTACATCGAAGGTCTGGTAAGTATGAGTATGGTTATACTCTGTAGTACCAGGGTTGAAATAAGCTTTACTTACTGCCTTACCATCTATATAGATGTCGTAGATTCCGCGGGCAGTAGCATAAAGACGGGCTTTTCTGACTTTTTTGCCGGAGGTAGCGAACTCTGTACGAAGCATAGGCGCAGTATTCTCCTTAAAGGTAAAGATGCCAAGCGCACCCTCTTTCTTTCCATCTACAGAGAGCTGATTGGCAGAGAGTTGGTTGGCAGAGAGCTGGCTGGCAGAGAGTTGCTGTAAAGGAGCAGCTACCACATTCTGAGGCGATTTAAAGTTTCTTACCTCAATATGACTGAAAGTAGCCTTCTGACCTTTAGCCACGTAATATCCCCAATCGACTAGCATCGGATAGGCAATATAGTTATTACCCTGTTCTCCGGTAGGATTCAGAATCAGACTTCCTACAGAATGCTGTTTGCCATCAGTATCGATTTCTACCTTTTCACCAACAATTTCCTTTCCATCCAGGAAGAGAGTAGCCGCACCGGTATCCATCGAAATATCTATCTGATGGGCAGCATACTGGTTCTGCCTGTTGATAACCGCAGTAGGAATATCGTAGGAAACCAAAGGTGCGGCATCCGTCTCGCCAACCTTGTAGCCCCGACGATAGAAATTGATACGGGCAGGCTTCGACTTTCTGAGAGGCGCAATATCAAGTTCTACGCGGATATAAGAAGAATCCTTCGCATTGGATACCCCTAAGAGATTCTTATTGCGATCCATCAGTCGGGGATCGTTGGCACCGAAGATGAAGGAAGCTGCTGTTGACTTCGATTTCTTATCGAGTTGCAGTTCGTAATGAAGTCGGAAGGTTGGGAAATAAGGGGCATAGAACATCACGGGAGCATTGCCTCTTCCTATCCATTTAGCACCTTCCCAAGCCAGATATGTTCCTTTTCCGGCTGTCGCGACAGGATGGTTATAGTCTGTACCCAGCACCAAGGCTGTTTCAAAAGCAGAAGAAGCCTGCAGCTCTTCGTTTTTCTGATTCCAGACTGTAAGATGCCACTGGTAGCGGGTAGAAGGGCGAAGCGATTCGCCAGCATACTGTATGCCTAGCGATTCGGTACTTTTCACCTTACCCGTATTCCAGACTTCCTTACCCGTTTCATCAATAACAGATATCCGGTAAGCACTCTGCTGATTTCCTCTACTTTTGTCATCAACCTCCATCTGCCAGGCAAACCGAGGATGCATGACACCTACTGCCAGTGGAGTATTCCGATATTCCACTTTCAGATTCTTCAGCCATGTGGCTGCATGTAATCCAGATGGCAGCATCATACTGACCATCCATATTCCGATAAATTTCATACGCTTTTTACTTTGAACCTTGAACTTTCTAATTAGCAAAGACAGCTGTTTTTATTTTTCACTTCATCCCTACTCCTTTATTTTCCCTGCCTTCTTCACAATTTCATCAGCCACCTGCGGACCATTATTCTGCCAGACATTATTAGGACCGCAGGCGTTTTTCAGGAATTTCTCTTCTGGCGTCCAGTTATCTTTCAGGAGAATATTAGAAGAACCCTCATCAGTATAGAGATAGAAATAATGATGAGGATCGTGTACGTAGGAAGGATGGAAGATATCCCGCACTACATTCTCTGAAATAACCGTGTTTGGCTGGTTGCCAAGTGTGTAGATGCCAGCGCAATCGTACATATGGGCAGCATAGCGCTCGATAAGATTGGCATGAATGCGATTATCATGCATCACAACCAAATCGCGATTCCAACCCCATCCCATACTGATAGCCGAATAACTGACATCATGAATATAATTATGTTCGATGTTCATGCGGCTGACGTAACCCAAAGCGATAGCACAGGTACCCCACTCCTCGTTTGTAACATCAGAGAACTCGCAGTTCCTGACATGCAGTCCGCTGCACACCTCACGCAAATCCTGCGGACGATAAGGCAGATGCGTCTCCAGACCGGCAGGCGAAAAGCTGCCACATACCAATCCATTCATCGCTATATCTTCGAAGGTGCTGCTAAGTACTGCTCCATCCCGGCAACCCTCAACAAAATCGAGACCATCGCCACCCAGATGTCCAAAAGAGCATGAATCGAAAACCGCTCTGCTTGCATAGCGCAATTCAACAGCAGCAGCGGGTCTGCCAAGCCAATCCTGATTATCTAGTTTATGGTTGTTCACACGGTCGATACTAGGGCGCAGTTTGTAACCTTCGGTAATGAACATTCCCGCCTGCAAAGGTACATGTCCCTTGTAAGAAGGGCGGTTCCATGTTGTAACTTCAAAGTTTACATTTCTGAAAGTAACAGCATCCACCATTTTTTCTCTGGTTCCCTCGAATTTCACCAACGTTTCCAAAGCCGGCGCCGCAACATCCATACGCTCCCCTTTCCTAGGCATATAATACAGTTTATGCGTACGGATATCATGATACCATTCGCCCGATTTATCCAGAAGAGGCAGCGCATTCGAGATAAAGAAAGGAGAATTGTGCTCACAATTATACATAGGTGAAGGCCAAGGACGTTCAAACTGAATCTTAGCCTCAGGATCGTGGAAAGATATGGCAGCAGAATCGCCCTGAATACGGATGTTTCTGATGCGCAGATAACTTACCTCCCACATCTGATGCAGCGTCATCTCTGCATATCTTGCATCCGGTCGGATGATGCTGTTACCCGCCTTATCCTTAGCACCCGTCAGAAGCTGACGAACAGCAGAAGCCGGAACCCAGATGACGCGTTTCTTCTTGTCTACCCATCTGATGCGCGGCATCTGATTGAAATCACTCACGCTACGCGCCCTATCAGCCCGCGAATGATTCACCCAGAGATGACGGAAATCCATAGGACGTCCATTGAAATCAGGCACATCAGCCACCCAATATCTGCCCTGTTTCTTCCATCCGGTAACCGGTACGGCTCCTGTAAGCACCGTACCTGCCGAATGCTTTAGCGAAGGCGTTCCCTCAAAACAGAGATGACTGTCTTCCGGACGGAGCACCAGAGGTTCATAGAGCCGGTATTGACCTGCCTGCATTTTAACTACTACCGAATCAGCCTGTCCCAATCTTCTCATCTCGCGAGCCTTGCGAACCGCATCAGCGAGAGAAGAATCGGGTGATACCTGAACATAGCCTATCTTCTTATTTTCAGCAGAGAGAGCGAGGCTGAAGCCCAGCATTCCCAGCAATAGGATTCTTCTTAA
>ENA-UEQJ01000592-UEQJ01000592.1-human-gut-metagenome-genome-assembly--contig:-NODE-592-length-30391-cov-6.276275_pt1 | contig 30391 bp, 31 predicted proteins | sample MGYA00242937_ERZ507938 | MGnify/ENA primary metagenome ERZ507938 (study PRJEB26167, sample SAMN06115437) | human gut metagenome | host: Homo sapiens | place: China:Gansu | collected 2015-07-03 | study...
AGAAGGGATACCGCGTGTCGAAGGGCGTGGGCGTGGATATGTTCCCGTTCACCGAGCATGTTGAGACGGTTGTAATGCTTTCCCACAAAAAACCCGACAGCGTAATCAACGTAAAAGTGGAGTTTGGCGAGGGTGAGGGCAAAGTGCCGCTTGATAATATCGCCAAGAGAGCCGAAGCGTACAAGCCGAAAGAGCGGGTTACATACAAGATGATTAAGGAATATATAGAAGCGAAGTATGGCTTCAAAGTACATACCGCATATATCGCAGAGGTAAAACGGGATTTAGGATTGCCCATGTATGATGCTCCCAATGCGGTAGAGGAATTGAAACAGCCGAGGAAACACCCAACACCAGAAAAAGTTGAAGCAATCAAAGATGCTTTGAAGCATTTTGAGGTCATCTGAAATTATGAGCGTATCATTAGAAATAGTGGTACGCTTATTTTTTCCCCAAATTGCATATTTGAGCTGTCTGTCACTTTCTTATATAATGAAGCCAAGAAAGGACGGTGGCGATTATGAGAGAAAAGAAAACTCATTTGTATTTTGATAGCGAGGAAAGAAAGTTATTGCTACATAGCCTTGTGGAATTGAAAAATCAGCTTATTCAACAGGGCAGATATACCGACCCCGTTGACGAACTCATTTTCAAGGTTGTCAACGCTCCTGTTAAGAGAATGAAAATTGAATATGTCTAAGGCACATCACCACAAAGCCGCTTATTCTTATTGATTTTTAAGAGTAAGCGGCTTTTTTGCGTTCTCTGGTACAGTTACATAGCCGCCTTGACAAAGCGGCTAAATCTATGCGAAAGGAGGACGCATTCTATGTCAAATTGCAAAGTGATTGCTTTAACCAACCAGAAAGGCGGTGTCGGCAAGACCACTACGGCGGTCAATCTGGGCGTAAGTCTGGCACAGCAGGGCAAGAAAGTTTTGCTCATTGATGCCGATGCACAGGCAAATCTAACCATGTCACTCGGCTACAACAGACCAGACGATTTACCCGTCACGCTCTCCACCATCATGCAGGACATCATAGACGATAAATCTGTTGATGTCGCCCAAGGCATCCTGCACCACGGCGAGGGCGTTGACCTGTTACCGTCTAACATTGAGCTGTCGGGCTTGGAAGTACGGCTGATTAACGCCATAAGCCGTGAAAGTGTGCTGAAAACCTGCGTGAACGAGGTCAAGAAGAATTATGACTATGTTCTCGTGGACTGTATGCCGAGTTTGGGTATGCTGACCATCAACGCACTGGCAGCGGCTGACAGCGTGGTTATCCCTACGCAGCCCCATTATCTTTCTGCCAAAGGCTTAGAGCTGTTGCTTCGCTCCGTGTCGAAAGTCAGACGGCAAATCAATCCCCCTTTGCGGATTGACGGCATCCTTATGACGATGGTAATGCCCCGCACGAACATTTCAAAGGAAATCACCGCCACGGTAAGGAGTGCCTATGGTCAGAAAATCAAGGTGTTTGATACCCAGATACCCCATTCCATCCGTGCAGTAGAAGCCACCGCAGAGGGAAAGAGCATTTTTGCTTACGACAAAGGCGGCAAGGTAGCCGCAGCTTATGAGCAGTTCGGAAAGGAGGTGGCAGAGCTTGGCGAGAAACAACGCACCCAAAATCGAGCTGACCGCATACGATGACCTGTTTGAAACAGACCAGAGCCGTGAGGAAGCAAAGTTAAGCAAGATACGGGATATTCCCATATCGGAGATTGACGAGTTTCCAGACCACCCGTTCAAGGTTTTAATGGACGAGGATATGGAACAGCTTGTCGATAGCATCAAGCGAAGCGGCGTAATGACACCTGCTACTGTCCGTCTGAAAGAGGACGGGCGGTATGAGCTTATCAGCGGTCACAGGCGTAAAAAGGCTTGCGAGCTTGCGGGGCTTGAAACGCTGAAATGCGAGGTCAAGGAGCTGACCCGTGACGAAGCGATTATTGTCATGGTGGAAAGCAATCTCCAAAGAACGACCATTTTACCGAGTGAGAAAGCCTTTGCCTACAAAATGCGGCTTGAAGCAATGAAGCGGCAAGGTGAGCGAAGCGATTTAACTTCTCCACCAGTGGTGGAGAAGTCAGCAGGTAAAGAAGCATTATCGGTTTCCAAGATTGGTAAAGATATGGGCGACAGCCATGAGCAGGTACGCCGTTTTATCCGCTTAACCGAGCTTGTACCCGAAATCCTGCAAATGGTAGACGACAGGCAGATTGCTTTCCGCCCTGCGGTTGAAATCTCTTATCTGACCGAAGAACAGCAATATACCCTGCTTGAAGCCATGAGCTACAACGACGCTACCCCGTCGCTTGCACAGGCTATCAAGATGAAAAAGTTTAACCAAGACGGAAAGCTCACAAACGAGGTTATCCAGAGCATCATGGAGGAAGAAAAGCCAAACCAGAAAGAAAAGCCCGCTTTCCGTGATGAACGGATAACCAAGCTCATACCGAAGTCTGTACCCAGAGGGCAGGAAACCGACTTTGTGGTAAAGGCGTTGGAGTTCTACAACCGCCATTTGCAGCGTAACAAGGCTCACGAAAGGTAAGCCACACACCGAGGGTGAGGTCTGTCCGTTGGGGGATAGCCATATTTTTTTCGGCTTCCCCCTCTCCACACCTCACCCCCTTGATACTGCCAGTAACTAACCGAAAAAAGAAAGTATTTAAGCTGTCCATGGGGGGCAGCTTTTTTTCGGACAGCAAGGCAAAATTTTAAACAACCTAACAGGAGGTATCTATGAAGTTTTCAAAATTATTCAAAAAGGCTGCGGCTCTTTGCATGGCTGCGGTCACGGCGTTGTCGCTCATCCCTGCGACCACGGCATTTGCCGCAGGCGACATCGGCACGATTAGTTTTTCCCACACCTATGACAGCAGCGGAAACGCCATGAGGTACAATTCGAGTGCCACAATTAACGGCTATACCGCAGGCGGCACGGGCAATTACAAGTACCGTATGTCCGTGGACGGGGAAACGGCGTTCTGTATCCAGCCTGGCGTACCGCTGAAAACGGGAAACACCTTGAAAAAGGCATCTTCCGACACATGGAACGCCTTATCCGCCAACCAGAAAAAGGCTGTCGGGCTTGCCCTGCTCTACGGTTATCAGGGCAACCGCAGCAACCTCACGGGCAGCGATGATGAAAAGTGGGTTGCCACCCAGACCCTTGTATGGGAGTTTGTCACGGGGTGCCGTGAAGCCACAGGCTCATACCGCCAGACAAGCACGACAATTTACAGCCTGCATTTTGGCTCTAACTATGCCAACAGCGGGGCGAGGGCGGCTTACGACCAGATTGTTTCGCTTATGGCAAACCATAACACCATACCGAGCTTTCTGTCGGGCGGTAAAAATGACATCACAAAGGAGCTTGCCTATAAGGGCGGGAAATACAGCATCACGCTGACCGATAAGAACAGCGTATTGTCGGATTATTCCTTTACAAGCTCCGATGCCAATGTATCCGTATCAAAGGACGGAAACAAGCTGACTGTCAGCTCCAAAAAGGCGATAAGCGGCTCTGTCCGTATCACAGCAACCAGAAACGGCGTGCCGACTGTCAGCGACAGTGCAAGGCTCATTGCTTATGGCGACCCGAGCTTGCAGGACTTGGTGACAGGCGTGGAAAATGCCGACAGCGTAAAGGCGTATATCAATGTGGAAACGCCCACAGGTACGATTGCCCTCAAAAAGACTTCCGAGGACGGCGTTGTGGCAGGCATCTCTTTCCACATCAAAGGCGATGGATTTGATAAGACCGTAAAGACCGATGCCAACGGCAACCTCACCGTGGAGGGCTTGTTCCCTGCGACCTATACCATCACGGAGCAGCCCATTGACCGTTATGAGCCGCAGCAGACCCAGACGGTTACGCTTATCGGCGGCAAGACGACCACGGTTAATTTCAATAACACATTAAAGCGTGGCAGTCTGGAGGTGGTAAAGACTTCCGAGGACAATCTGGTGGAGGGCGTGAAGTTCCACCTTTACGGCACTTCTTTAAGCGGTCTGCCCGTGGACGAATATGCCGTGACCGACAAGAACGGACTGGCTAAATTTGAGAATGTCCTTATCAGCGGCAACACCCCGTATGTGCTTGAGGAAGTGGATACCGCTGTCCGCTATGTCGTTCCCGAAAGCCAGACCGCCCCGATTGAGTGGAAAAAGGTTACAAACCGCAGCTTTACCAATATCTTAAAGAAATTCAATGTGACGGTTACAAAAACTGATGTAGAAACAGGAAATCCGCAGGGCGACGCCACTTTGGCAGGTGCGGTTTACGGCATCTATAAGGGCGAGGAACTGATTGACACCTATACCACAGACGAGAACGGGCAGTTTACGACAAAGTATTATATCTGCGGCGACGATTGGAGCGTCCGTGAAATCAGCCCGTCCGAGGGCTACCTTTTAGACGGCACAATCCACCATGTAGGTGCAGAGCCAGAGCTTTATACTATCGAGTACAACTCCGCTGAAAATGATGTGAATGAGCAGGTCATCAAGGGCAATATCACCATTATCAAGCATACCGACAACGGCGAAACCCAGATTGAAACGCCCGAAGAAGGTGCGGTATTTGAAGTGTTCCTCAAATCCGCAGGCAGCTATGGAAATGCAAAGGAAACCGAGCGTGACACTCTCACCTGCGATGAGAACGGCTTCGCCCAGACAAAGGATATGCCCTACGGCATCTATACCGTAAAGCAGACCTCTGGATGGGAGGGACGGGAGCTGATGAAACCTTTTGATGTGTTCATCAACAAGGACGGTCAGACCTACCGCTATTTAATCAACAACGCCAACTTTGAGAGCTATATCAAAATCGTGAAGAAAGATGCGGAAACAGGCAACACCATTCCGTATGCAGGTGCAGGCTTCCAGATTTACGACCCCGACGGAAACCTTGTGTCAATGACTTTCACCTACCCCGAAGTAACGACCATCGACACCTTTTACACCACGGCGGACGGCGAGCTTATCACGCCCCAGACCTTGGAATACGGCACGGGCTATTCCCTTGTGGAAGTGCAAGCCCCGTATGGATATGTCTTAGACTCCGAGCCTGTTTATTTTGATGTGGTGCAGGAGAACTCCGAGGAGGAAAGCGGCATTACTCTCATTGAGGTGGTACGCTCCAACATGGCACAGAAAGGCACGGTTACCGTGGAGAAGTCTGGCGAGGTATTCTCCACTGTGGCAGGCGACAAGGGCTTGTATCAGCCGATTTTCGACCTCAGCGGTCTGGAGGGGGCTGTCTATGAGATTCGTGCTGCCGAGGATATTTATACTCTGGACGGTACGCTCAGGGCTTCCAAGGGCGAAGTGGTTGACACCGTTACCACAGGTGCGGACGGCACGGCAAAATCCAAAGAGCTGTATCTTGGCAAATACGAGGTCAAGGAAACCACAGCCCCGTATGGCATGGTGCTGAATGAGGAAGTCCACGCCGTAGAGCTTGTGTACGCAGGACAGGAAATCGCAGTGACCGAAACGGCAACGGGATTTGTCAATGAGCGTCAGCGTGTGGAAATCGACCTTGTAAAGAGCCTTGCAAAAGATAAGGCTTACGGCATCGGCACAAACGGCGAAATCTTTGATGTAACCTTTGGCTTGTATGCCGCCGAGGAGCTGAAAGCCGCAGACGGCACGGTAATTCCAGAGGACGGTCTGCTTGAGGTCATTTCCCTTAATGAAAGCGGTCACGGGAAAGCAATCAGCGACCTGCCGATTGGCAGCTACTATGTGCAGGAAATCAGCACAAACTCCGCCTATATCTTAGACGACACCAAATACCCTGTTGTCTTTGAATACGCAGGACAGGATACGGCGGTTGTGAAAATCACAGCCAACGAGGGTGAAGCTATCAACAACGAGATTATTTACGGCTCAGTCAGCGGAAAGAAATCCGATGAGGACGGAAACGCTCTGGGCGGTGCGACACTCGGCATCTTTAAGACTGGCACGGCTGAATTTACCAAGGAAACAGCGATTACAACTACCGTATCCGCAGAGGACGGTAGTTTTTCTTTTGAGAAAGTACCGTATGGCACATGGATTGTCCGTGAAATCGAAAGCCCGAAAGGCTTTGTACTCTCCGAGGAAGAAATCGCCGTGACTGTCGGCAAGGTGGACGAGGTTGTGGAGATTGAACTCGTCAACTACAGCATCCGTGGAAACATTGGGCTGACAAAGCTGGATAAGGACTATCCAGACAACAAGCTCTCTGGTGCGGAGTTTGAGGTTTATGCCGATACCAACGGCAACGGCGAACTGGATAAGGATGATGAACTGCTTGGCAAGATGACCGAGGTTGAGGTTGGCGTTTATCAGATGAAGGAGCTGCTTTACGGAAAATACTTCGTAAAGGAAAAGAAAGCCCCAGATGGCTTCATTCTGGACGATAATGTCTATCCTGTATCTATTGAGGAAAACGGCAAGACCTATGTAGTGGAAAATGAAGCAGGCAAAGGCTTCTTAAACGAAGCACAGAAAGGTTCTCTGAAAATCGTCAAGACTTCCTCTGACGGCAAGGTGGAGGGCTTCTCTTTCCGTGTTATCGGGAATAACGGGTACGACCAGACTTTTACCACCGATAAGAACGGCGAAATCATGGTTGAGGGCTTGCGTATTGGCGAATATACCGTGTCCGAGTTAAACGACAAGGCATCCTCTGGCTATATCCTGCCTGCCGACCAGAAAGTGACCGTCAAGATGGGCGAAACCGTGACCGTAACCATGCACAACGAGCTGCGTGACACCCCGAAAACAGGCGACGACTTCAACCCTGCCCTCTGGGGAGGGCTTGCGGCGGCTTGTGTCCTTGGTGCGGGCGTTCTCGGCGTAACCGCCTTTAAGGGCAGAAAGAAAAAGGAGGATTAAGAGATGGACGCTAAGACTATCATCGCCATTGTGCTTGTGGTGTTTATCGCAGGTGCGGCAATCTGGCTCAATGTCAGGAACAGAAAGAATAAGTAACCCATGAAACTTTAGGAATGGGGGCGGCGAACGAGCCGCCCCTTTTCCATTTATGGAGGAAGCAATGAGGAATCTGAAAACCATTGAAAAGAAAGTCCGAGCCATTCTGGAAAAGAACGAGGACGCCCGAAATGACGATATGGTGCTGTACCTTGCCCTCTGCAATGTCTGTCTGAAGGATGCGGGGGCGATGCCCCTTGCGGAGATAATGACGCAGCATAAATACCTCGGTCTGCCGAGCTTTGAGAGCGTCAGCAGGACACGCCGCAAGTTGCAGGCGAAATATCCAGAACTGGCGGGAAGCCGCCCCGTGCAGAAGCTACGGGCGACTGGCGAAAAGGCATATCGGAAGTATGCCAAGGAATGAGAGGTGGATTTATGGATGAAGAAAAACGCATAAACGGCGGCTATGAAATTATAGAGAGCTGTACTATCGGGAGTACGGAGCTTGTCATCGGGCATAACCCCAAAGCCCCCAACCCCTATGTGTGTTGGTACTGCAAGGGCGGCGACAATTATTTCTGGGGCATTACTGCAACGAGCTGTCGGCGGCACGGGAGAAGCTGAATGAACGCTACCAGACCGAGAGCCGTATGTCCTACAACAATCCCCCTGCCCCGAAGCAGAGAAACGGCGATGACCGTGAGCGATAAGAAGTATGACTGTACGACCTGCCCTTACCCCCGATATAAGGACGGTCACATTATTTTCTGCGATGTCTGTATCCGTAAGATTTTAGACGAGCAGAGAGAAAAAAAGCAGAGAAAGGAGCAGCCGAATGAGTGAGGAAAAAAGAATGATTGGCTCTTATGAGGTGGAACACAGCATCCACCTTGGGGATAAAGAGGTCGTCTTGGGCGTGGATAAAAAGGAACAGTACCCCTTTATGGTATGCTACTGCACCTATAACAACCCCCTTGGCGTTCCGTGGGCAACGGAAGCCGTTGGCTCGGACGATTATCTGGAAGCCATGCAGATATTCCTTGACCGAGTGCAGGCACAGGTGGAGCTTTCCAGAGCCGAGCTTGCAAAATATCCCTTTGACAAGACCGTTTTCACCGTGAAAGACTGTATCCCCGACGATAAGGGAAAAAGCATTGTCGGCAAGGTTGTGGTCATCAACGCCGAGCCGAAGCGGTACGAATATCAGCACCCCGCCTATCAGCTTGTACTGGCGGACGGCGGCAACGGAGCGACTGGCGGCAGAGGTCAGGCGGTGTTTGGCACCTGCCTTGCCACAGGCGAGCATCGCAGGTGGGAAAGGTACGATGTCCTTGGGGAAATCAAGCCCGAATGTACGCCAGAATGGGCAAAGGAAGCCCTTGGACGCATCAAGGCACAGGAGAAAGAGAAAAAAGCAAAGGACAGGGAGGAACGCTGATGGAGGTACGAGCTTTGACACAGCCTGAACAGAAATACACCTATTCCCAGAGTATGCAACTTGAGGGGCTGACAGGCTGCATCGGGCATCTGCGTGGTGATTTTGCCCCCTCTGGCTATGGCTTTTATACTACTTGGTTTGACACCAGAGAGCAATGGAAATCGGACGAGTTCAAGGCAGAGCTTGACGAGGTTATCAACACGCTCCGTGAAGATAAGGGGCTTCTGCATAACCGCTATGATATGAGTGCGTTTGCAAGGAGTTTCCCCGAAAGTGCGGTGAAAGGGAATTACTGCACCGAGTACGGCTTCCGTGTGGATACTGACAAACACGCTTTCCTGCTCCGCTGCAACCCCACAAAGGGCGACTATAACTTTTACTGCTACTGTTATGTCAAGGACTGGCTTGACGGGCATATCCAGAAAGCCGAGCAGGGCATCCGTTTCATTGACCCGCATTATAATGAGAAGTTCCGCATCCCAGACGGCGGCAAAATCATTATCCATTATGCGTGGGGAGAAAAAGCGGAAAAGACCTGCCGTTTCATTGACGAGTACCATACCGAGGTTGGCAGCAATCTCTACCACATCTGCGAATTTGCTGAGCGTATGGAGCAGAACGGACACAGCTATGAGCCAAAGCCCCAAGAGCCGCCGTCCGTCCAGAAAGCGGCGAAGCACAAAGACCATGAACGATAAGGAGGATTTTCAATATGGCAGTAAACCAGAAAGCCGTCAAGGTCTTGAACAAGATTTTAGACGCAGGCTTTACCGAGGAAAAAGCCATCGCCGCCATGACGATGGACGATATTCTCTCTATGCAGGGCATCACGGTGGCGGATATTTCACTCATCAACGACCTGCAAAAGAGCATCAAGGCAAATAAGGTCATTTCTTTTCTGGCGGAGGGGCAGCGTGGGCAGGGAGAATAAAATCTGTTTTACGGACAGCCAAGGCAACGCCCTGTTTGCCGTTTCTGACGGCGGAATGGTAAGGCTTGGCTATGGCAACGGCGATGAAGCCTTTGCTATCTGCCGTTATCTGGACGAAACCCATGCGGAGATTGACGGCGTTCCCTACGCCCTCAGCGACTTTGCAGGACGCATGGAACGAAACCAAATCAGCTACGCTCCTGCATAACGGCGGGGCAGGCACAGGACAAAGAGAATAAGGAGGTGCATCACACATGGCTGCGAAATACCAGCTAATTACCGAGTTGTATCAGCGTACAGGCAAAACGGTTACGAGAAACCCGCAGGCATGGCAGAACTTTCTGTCCTCTGCCTGCCGTAATTATAAATGCCGCTTTGACGAACAGCTCTTGATTTACGCCCAACGCCCCGATGCGGTTGCCGTCACCACCATAGAGGTGTGGAACAAGCTGTTTAAGCGTTGGGTAAACAAGGACAGCAAGGGCATCGCCGTGTTTGACACAAAAGGATGCAGGAACACCCTCAAATACTATTTTGATGTGTCGGATACCCATGAGGGCTATTATGGCAGCCGCCCCGTCCCGATATGGCAGATGAATGGGCGGTACGAGCAGGCAGTCATTGAACGGCTCGCCGACAGGTTTGGCGGGGCGGAAAATGGCGGGCTTGCCGAGGTGCTGATGGAAACGGCAAAGAACGCCGTCGAGGACAATTTGCAGGACTATACCGCACAGCTAAAAGGCTGCGTGAAAGACAGCTTTTTAGAGGAACTGGACGACTATAATATAGAAGTTATGTACCGTGAGCTTGCCACAAACAGCGTGGCATATATGCTGATGGCACGGTGCGGCATAGATACGGCGGAATATTTTGACCGAGAGGATTTTGGGGCTGTTGTCAATTTCAATACGCCCCAGACCCTAAACGCCATCGGCATCGCCACGAGCGACATTGCGGAGATGGCACTAAGGGAAATCTCCCTTTCTATCCGAAATGTGCAAATGGCGGAGAAAGGTCAAAACCGTACCTTTGCACAGCAAGACCAAAACCATTATGATGTAGGCAAGCCACAACCCGAAAGGAGCGAAAACAATGAAAGCGAAACGCATTGTAAGCATCCTGCTGACCGGCAGTATGCTGCTGTCCCTGCTGCCGGTGTCTGCACTGGCAGCCGCCCCGGTGTTCGATGCACCCGCCCAGACCACGGCCAAAAAGGCTGCACCCCTTGTACAGGAGGCCGACGTCTCCCGCAGCACCGAGGAGGAAGCCGCCACCCGCAGCAGCCGTGATCTGGACGCAGAGAACAACACCGCCGAAAGCATTACCATCGATCTGGACGCCAAAGGCAATCCCACAAGCCAAGGTGACGTTGCCCATTGGTACTACAACGCAACCGCCTTGTTCTTGAACTCCGGCACCTTCACCCTGCAGCCCTCCTCGGAGCCCGGGGCAGCAAGCGCATTGCAGCCGGGTCTCTTTATTAAGAGATCTGCCGAATTTAAGGGCGGCACCGCCGGCAATTGGACCACCAACCGGGGCACCATCTCCGGCGGCACCTTCCAAGGAGAAGCGTCCAACCAGGGCACCATCTCCGACGGCACCTTCCAAGGGGCTATGTCCAACGACGGCACCATCTCCGGCGGCACCTTCCAAGGGGATGTGAACAACAACTACCGGGGCACCATCTCCGGCGGCACCTTCCAAGGAGAAGCGTCCAACCGGGGCACCATCTCCGGCGGCACCTTCCAAGGAGAAGCGTCCAACCGGGGCACCATCTCCGGCGGGACCTTTGAAAAGAAAGTGCTGCTCATGAATGGTGACGCTTCCATCACCATCAGCGACGGCCTGTTTGACGGCGTGGTTGTCAACAAAGGACGTTACGGCTCGCTTTCCATCACCGGCGGCCTGTTTACCAAAGATGTGGATGTATACACCATCAGCACGGGCAATCTTTCTATCACCGGCGGTTATTTTGTGGCAAAGCCTATCATGCCGCAAGGCAGCAACACCGGCTTTGCCACTGTGCGCGATCAGAATGGCAGAACCTTCCAAGTGCCTGTAAATGAAGACTTTTCTGAAAACGGCTACGGAACCCTTTATGTGCCTCACGGTACATCTGAGCAGGCAAACCCCATTACCGTAAAGACCGATACCGTATTGACCGACTGCCTTGCAGACGGCGAATCCATTATGGATAGCGTACAACAAAACGCGGACGGCAGTTACACCATCGAGGTATCCCAGCCGAAGTCCATCGTGCTGGTGACCGCGGAGCCTACACCGCCTACACTGGATGACTCCGAGATCGACCCTGCGTTCTCTTCCGGTGCAGCCGCACTTGGCATCGTGCTGGGCACTGCGGGTCTGGGTTATGCCACCTATGTCTACGGTTCTTCCCTGTATCTGCACTATGCGCTGCCGGACGGCTTTATCCCCTCCACCCGGCAGGAACTGGCTACCGTCCTGTGGACGACTGCCGGCAAGCCCGACCCCGTAAGCACTACACTGTATACCGATATCCCTGCTGACGCTATCGAGCAGCAGAAAGCCGCCCGCTGGTGCGCAGAGCAGGGTCTGCTCTCCGACCACGGCGCAACCTTCGGCCCGGACACCAAGGTGACCAATGCCCGCATCATCCGCGCATGGAACAGCCTGAAAAAGCTGCCCGTGCCCATTAAATAATCATCCTCACATTCATCCTTTCATGTACACCGCCGCCCGGCTTGCTTTCACAGGCCGGGCGGCGGTGTTTTCACTCCTCCATCTGCTTTGCCAGAAAGGCCGCCGCCACTGCAACCGCCTTGCACTGGGCGTCCTCCGGGCAGGCGGTGCGGTCCTCGGTCAGTAAGCCCACCGCGCCGGTCACGTCCCCGCCCGTCAGCACCGGTGCGGCGCATAGCAGCACCCGGGGTGCGCCCTCGCAGGGCAGCAGGGTCTTTTCCGGTGTGCCGGGGCTCTGGTAGGGCTTGCGGGCGTCCATCAGCTTTTCCAGCGGCTGGCTGATGCTGCGGTCGGCCAGCTCCCGCCGCCCGCTGCCGCTGACCGCCAGAATGCGGTCTCTGTCGCACACAAAGGCGGTAAGCGCAAACTGGCGGCTGAGCACCTCTGCCAGCTGGGCGGCAAGGGTGTTCACCTCGCCCATGGGCGAGTACTTTTTAAAGATCACTTCCCCGTCGCCGGTGGTAAAGATCTCCAGCGGGTCGCCCCGCCGGATGCGCTGGGTGCGGCGGATCTCCTTGGGGATCACCACCCTGCCAAGCTCGTCGATGCGGCGCACGATACCGGTTGCTTTCATTATTTTGCCCTCCTTGCGGTTTCCTTTGTATGTAGTATCTGTCAGCGGCGGCAAATTATACCGGCAGCGCATTTTTTGCTTTGCCCGCCGCATTGCGTTCCGGGCGGGGTTCTGCTACAATAAATAGGAATAAACCCAAAGAAAGCAGGTGTCCGCATGGCACACATCCTTATTCTGGGCGGCGGTGCCGCCGGACTGGCCGCTGCGCTGGCGGCTGCACAGGCCGCACCCGCTGCCCGCGTCACGGTGCTGGAGCGCAACCCCAAGGTGGGCAAAAAGCTGCTGGCTACCGGCAACGGCCGCTGCAATCTGGACAACACCGCCATTGCGCCGGAAAAATACTTCACCGCCGACCCCGCCGTGCTGCGGCCTTTGCTGGCGGCGGTGGATGCTGCCGCGCCGCTGGCGTGGTTTGAGCAGCTGGGGCTGTACACCCGCACCGATGAGGCTGGGCGGGTGTACCCCTATTCCAATCAGGCCGCCGACGTGCTGGCGCTGCTGGAGCTGCATTTGCAGCGGCACAAGGTCCAGCTGCGCACCGGCTGCACGGTAAGCACCCTGCGGCAGAGCAAGGGCGGCTACGCCGTACAATTTGCAAACCCCGAGGGCGATATGGAAAGCCTGCGGGCAGATGCCGTTATCTGCGCCATGGGCGGTGCTGCCGGGCCGCAGTTCGGCACGGACGGCTTCGGCACCCGCTTTGCCGCCGCCTGCGGCGGGCAGATGCGCCCCCTTTACCCCTGCCTGACCGCCCTGCAATGCGCAAAGCCGAACAAAAGCCTTGCGGGCATCCGCGCCAAGGCCGCTGCCCGTCTGCTGGACGGCGACCGGGTATTGGCTGAAGAGATGGGCGAGGTACAGTTTACCGACTACGGGCTTTCCGGCATCTGCATCATGCAGCTGTCCGGGCTGCTTGCCCCCGGGCGCAGCCCGAAGCACCCGGCGGTGGAACTTGATTTGTTCCCCGCTGTGCCAGAGACAGAGCTTGCCGCCCTGTTTGCGGCGCGTGCGCCACTGCTTGCCGAGGACACAGCGGCAGCGTTCTGGCTGGGGCTTTTGCACGGCAAGCTTGGTCGCGCCCTCTGGGCTGCCGCCGCCCTGCCGGATACTGCCCCCCACGCTCTGCCCGCCGGAAGCTGGCAGAAGCTTGCCCACACCGCCAAGCACTGGCGGTTCGAGGGGCTTACCCCCTGCGGCTGGCGGCAGGCGCAGACCACCGGCGGCGGGCTTGCCCTGACCGAGGTGGAGCCGACCTTCCAGTTCAAGGGCTGTCCGGGGCTGTACTTCGTGGGGGAAACGTTGGACTGCGCCGGAAGCTGCGGCGGCTTCAACCTGCACTGGGCGTTCGGCAGCGGTCTTGCCGCCGGGCGGGACGCCGCAAAGCACCTTTGCAGCGGCAAACGGTAATAAAAAAGGGCCCCTGAAACGCCAACAGGCATTTCAGAGTCCCTTTTTATGTTAAAGACGGTCAGGCGGCTTTATTCTCGCCCTTGGAAAGCAGCTTTGCACGCTCCAGCGCGGGGCGCAGTGCCAGATACAGCACCACGGCGCAGGCGGTGGAAGCCACACTGTTCACAAAGGTGACGCCGCCGGCGATCTTGGTCAGCGCCTGTGCCACGGTGTACTCCTGCCCAAAGATGTACACGTTGCGGAAGTAGCCAAGGAAGGGGTCGGTGAACACGTTCAGCAGCAGACCGGAACCCGCAGAGACGATCACCTTGACCAGATACCTGGCGCTGTGACGATCCTGATCCCGCAGCTTGAACACCTTATGTGCCACGGCACCGCAGGTGATGCCGATGATGAACTTGAGCACGAAGGTGGTAATGGCGTAGCCCGGGTCCCCGGCAAGGATATCTGCCAGCGCCAGACCGATGGCACCCGCCAGACCGCCGGACACGCCATCCAGCAGCAGCGCCGTCAGGGCAGTAAAGGTGTTGCCCAGATGGAACGAGGAGCCGCCGTAGAACGGGATGCGGAAGAACAGGTAGGCCACTAAGCTCAGCGCAGCCATCACGCCGGTAAGCGCCAGCTCGTGCACCGTAAAGCGGCGCTTGTACAGCACACTGAAAAACAGGATCAGGATAACGACGACTGCCAGCAGCAGCCACATTGCAGTAGTAGACATGATACTTTCCCTCCAATCACGCCGATAACCCCACAAAACTACTTGACATTTGGGTGTTCGGCGGGTATGCTCCTATTATACGCAGAACTGACCCTATGAAAATACCCAGAACAAAGTTTTTTTATGGGGTCAGTTTGACAAAATGCCTACACGGGAGGGACATTCTATGGTACATCTGACCACGGCGCTGGACCCGGCTTCGGCGGTGCCGCTGTACGAGCAGCTCTACCGCAGTCTTGCCGCCGAGATGCGGGCGGGCACCCTGACGGCGGGCACCCGGATGCCCGGCAAGCGGCGGCTGGCGGCGGAGCTGTCGGTGTCGGTGAACACGGTGGACACCGCCTACCAGATGCTGGCAGCCGAGGGCTACCTGACCGCCCGGGAGCGCAGCGGTTTTACGGTGCAGGAGTATCTGGCCCTGCCGCAGGGGGTGCAGCCGCCCGCCGCCCATCCCGCGCCGCCGGCAGAGCACCCCGCCGAAAGCGCCCCGCCGGTACAGTTTGATTTATCCACCCGAGGCGTGGACCCGGGGCTGTTCCCCTTCCGCACATGGGCGCGGCTGCAAAAGGAACTGCTGTACTCCGCGCCGGAACTGCTCACCCCCGGGGATGCCCGGGGCGATGCCGCCCTGCGGCAGGCGCTGGCAGGGTATCTGGCCGAGTACCGGGGCGTGCAGTGCGACCCGGAACAGCTGGTGGTGGGCGCAGGGCTGGAATATCTGCTGGGACTGCTGGCCCCGCTTTTGCCCGGCCCCGCCGCCGTGGAGACCCCCGGTTACCCCCGCGCCCGGCAGGTGCTGGAAAACAACGGCGTGCCCTGCCGCTGCCTGCCGGTGGACGCGGACGGGCTGTCGCTTGCCGCCCTTTCCGCCAGCGATGCGGCGGTGTGCTACGTCACCCCCAGCCACCAGTTCCCCACCGGGGTCACCATGCCTGCCGGACGCCGGGCCGAGCTGCTGCACTGGGCAGCCCGCGCCCCGGGACGGCGGTACATCATAGAGGACGACTACGACTCCGAGTTCCGTTTCGACACCCGCCCGCTGCCCAGTTTGCAGGGCATGGCGGGCGCAGACGGCCCGGTGGTGTACCTGTCCACCTGCTCCCGCAGCCTCGCCCCGGGCATCCGCATCGCCTACATGGTACTGCCCCGGTCGCTGCTGGGCGCATGGCAGGCCAAGTACCGGCTCTACTCCGGCACGGTGGGACGGTTTGAGCAGCAGACGCTGGCGCGCTTTATCACCGGGGGCTATTTTACCCGACATCTGGCGCGGGAGCGCACCGCCTACAAAGCCCGGCGAGATGCACTGGTGGCGGCGCTGCGCACCTCCTTTGCACCGGAGGAGCTGACCCTTGCGGGGCTGCACACCGGGCTGCACCTGCTGGCACAGCTGAAAGACCCGCCGCCGGACGCCGCCCTGCGGGCGGCTGCCCGGCAGTACGGGGTGCGCTGTTCCCTGCTGAGCGACTACGACCTGACCGGCACGGCACACTCTGCCGCCGGGACACTGGTGCTGGGTTACGGCTCGCTGCCGGACGCGGACTGCGCCGCCGCCGGGGAGAGGTTAAAAAAGCTCTGCACCGCCGCCCGGGAAGCATCAGACACCGTATAGTGCCCGCCCGCCCAGTCCCCGGGCAGGGCGTCGGCGGTGATATCCACCGGCTCGGCGCTGGTGGCTAAAAATTCCAGCGTGCGTTCCAGTGTAGCAAGGTCTACGGCGGTCAGGCTGGTCAGCAGACTGCTGCTCACCTCCCGCAGACCCTGCGGCAGAGTGGTGGGCAGCAGCTCCAGCGCCTGCCGGAAAAACGCATCCCACACCGCCGCCCGGGCGGCGGCGCTGCGCCGGGGCGAAAGAGAAGTGTCGGCATCCAGCGCCGCTAAAAAGCTGTGGGCATCGGCGGCGGAGATGCCCTGCACCCCGGGACCTTTGCCGTACTGCGCCAGCTGCTCCGGGGTAAGCGCCCCGGTAAAGCCCACCCGCACTGCGCCGTACCGCGCCGCAAGCTTTGTCAGCACCGCCGGGGCGATGGCAAGATAGTCGGTATCCTCCGGCAGGGCGAACACCTCGCCCAGCGCCTCCCGGCAGCGGGCGGGTCCTGCGGCTGCGTAACAATCCGCAAGGGGGACGTTTTTGCCCCCAAAGGGCACTTCCAGCGCGGCGGGCACCGCCAGCAGATGGATGCAGTTCTGCCCGGCGTTCAGGTAGGCCAGCACAAAGCCCGGAGTCTCGTCTGCCACGCACAGCAGCACGGTGCACCGGTCAGTGGCTTTGGGCAGACGGATTGGCACCCCGCTCTGGCTTTTTGCGGCCTGCCGCAGACTGCTGCGCAGCTGGGCGCGGCTGAGCAGCACCGTGCCGCCCACCAGCGGCAGCAGCACCAGCAGGGCGGCGCACAGCGCCGCCCAGAAGGGACGCCAGCCGCTGCGTTTTGCGTGTTTCATGGCTCTGCCTCCTTTTTGTGCATAAAGCATAGCCCACCGGGCGACCCTTTATGCAGAAAGGCAGGGATGCTGTATGGATAAAGCAGAAAACCCCAACGAAAAAGACCGCGAGGAGCAGGAGGATTTCTGGCTGACGCTGGAACCCCTTCCCGTCCCCGACCCCGAAAAGCCCTCCGCACCGCATGAGGACTAAGGCTGCTGCATAGGATGCAGTAAAAAAGGGGGGATGGGATGCCGGAGGGTTTCATGCGGGAAATCGAGGCCGTGAACGGCATCGTGTGGGGGCCGGCAGGGCTGGGGCTGCTCTTCGGCACCGGGCTGCTGCTGACGGTGCGCACCGGGGGCTTCCAGCTGCGGCGGTGGGGCTACTGGATGCGGCACACCCTCGGTGCCATCCTGACCGACCGGAGCGTCACCGCCCATACCGCCCGCGAGGAACAGGCCATCAGCCAGTTCCAGAGCCTGTGCACCGCACTGGCGTCCACCATCGGCACCGGCAACCTTGTGGGAGTGTCTACCGCCATCCTCTCCGGCGGGCCGGGGGCGGTGTTCTGGATGTGGGTCATGGCGCTGCTGGGCATGATGACCAGCTACGCCGAGAACGTGCTGGGTATCTACTACCGCCGCAAAGACCCGGCGGGCGGCTGGCGCGGCGGGCCGATGTACTACCTGCGGGACGGCCTTGGCGGCAAGCCGGGGCGGGTGCTGGCGGTGCTGTTTGCTGCGTTCTGCGCGCTGGCAAGCTTCGGCATCGGCAACCTGAGCCAGCTCAATTCCATCGCGGGCAACCTGAAAGCGGCCTTTGGCGTGCCGGAGACCGCTACCGGCGCAGTGCTGGCGGCAGTATCGGCGGTGATTTTGCTGGGCGGGCTCAAGCGTGTGGCTGCGGTGGCGGAACGGCTTGTCCCCGCCATGGCGCTGCTGTACATTGTAGGGGCGCTCACCGTGGTGGGGGTGCATATCACTGCCGTCCCGGCGGCGCTTGCCGCCATCGTAAAAGGTGCGTTCGGGCTGCGCGCCGCCGGTGGGGGCATCGTAGGCTATGGGCTGTCCCGGGCGGTCACATGGGGCTTTAAGCGGGGTGCTTTTTCCAACGAAGCGGGGCTTGGCTCCTCGGTGATGGTGCACGCGGCTTCCAACGTAAAAGAGCCGGTGCAGCAGGGCATGTGGGGCATTTTTGAGGTGTTTGCGGACACCATGGTGGTGTGCACCCTGACGGCGCTGGTGGTGCTGACCTCCGGCTTTGTGGATCTTGACACCGGGCGCATCGCCGCCGGGGCGGCGGGCAGTGCGCTGGTAGGGCAGGCCTTTGACACCGTTTTCGGCACACTGGGGTCAAAGCTCATCGCGGTGTGCATCCTGCTGTTCGCTTACTCCACCACCCTTGGCTGGAGCTGTTACGGCTGCAAGGCCGTGGAGTATCTCTTCGGCGCAGGGGCAGGGGCATTTTACCGGGTGCTGTTCGTGGCGCTGATGCCGCTGGGCGCGGCGATGCGGCTGGACCTTGCGTGGACGCTTTCCGACACCTTCAACGGCCTGATGATGCTGCCGAACCTCATCGGCGTAATTGCGCTGTCCGGCACGGTGGTGCGCATCACACAGAACTATCTTGCCCGCAAACTGTACGGCAGCCCCGCGCCGCCGCTGTTGTCGGCGGGCGAGACGATTTAAAATGCGCTCCGCGTTGCTCTGCGCATCATCAGCGGAAAAAAGATTTTTAATTTGTGGGTTCTGAAAAGCCTGCGGGCTTTTCAGAACCCCTTTTTCACAAGTGGGGTCGTAACCGGGAACAGCATTTGCAGCACCGCTTTCTTCGAAAGCGCGGCGCTGCCGTTTACCGTCAGGACTCCTCTCGTGAAAATAGCGTTTGGAGCGCTCCGCAGAGCGCGACAAACGCGAAATAAAAATAATAATTCCGCTGAAGATGGCTAGAGCGCAGCGGAAGCCATTTTAAATCGTCAGCCGTCCCCTTGTCCCAAGGCGGGGTTTGTGCTATGCTAAGGGGTACAAGCGATTTTTTGCGCTGAGAGGAGGAACCTCATGGCCGCCGTAAAAACACGGAATACCGCTACCCTTATGACCGAGGGCAGCATTGTAAAAAGCCTGCTGCTGTTTGCCCTGCCGCTGATCTTCGGCAACCTGCTGCAGCAGATGTATAATACCGCCGACAGTATCATCGTGGGCAATTTTGTGGGCAGCAACGCCCTTGCCGCTGTGGGCTCCAGTGGTTCGCCCATCTATCTGCTCATCGGCTTCAGTCAGGGACTGGCCGTGGGTGCGGGGGTGGTGGTCTCGCAGTATCTGGGCGCGGGCGACCACAAGGAGACCCGCGAGGCGGTGCACACCTCCCTTGCCATTGCGGTGGTCATGGGGCTTTTGCTGACGGTGGGCGGCGTTGCCTGCGGGCGCGCTTTGCTGGTAGCCATGAATACCCCCGCCGAGGTGCTGGCGGACGCTGTGACCTATATCCGCATCTACTTTGGCGGGGTGCTGTTCAGCGTGGTGTATAACATGACCGCCGGCATCCTGAACGCCGCCGGCAACTCCCGGCGCTCGCTGGTATATCTGGCATGGGCATCGGTGACCAACATCGTGCTGGACCTTGTGTTCATCGTGGGGCTGCGGATGGGGGTGGCAGGCGCTGCCATCGCCACAGACCTGAGCCAGCTGGTGTCCTGCGTGCTGAGCCTGCGCTTTCTGATGAAAAGCGAGGACGCCTGCCGGGTGGAGCTTTCTGCCATCCGGCTGCACCGCAAAATGGCAGGCCGCATTATCCGGGTGGGTCTGCCCACCGGCATCCAGAACATGGTCATCTCCTTTTCCAACGTGCTGGTGCAGGCCAGCGTGAACAGCTACGGCGCCGCCGCCATGGCGGGCTTTGCAGCCTACATGAAGATCGACGGCTTCAACATTCTGCCCGTCAGCAGCATCAGCATGGCTGCCACCACCTTTGTGGGGCAGAACTACGGCGCGGGGCGTCTGGACCGGGTAAAGCGCTCGGTGTGGGTCACCCTTGCCATCGGGGTCCTCTACACCCTTTGCACCGGCGCGGCGTTATTGGCTGGACAGGACGCCATTCTGCACCTGTTCACCGCCGACGAGGCCGTGGTCACCTACGGCAAGCTGGCCATGCGGTGGTTCTGTCCGTTCTACTTCCTACTCAGCATTCTGCACGGCCTTGCCGGTGCCGTGCGCGGCACGGGTGCCAGCATCCCGCCCATGGTGGTGCTGCTGGTCTCGCTGTGCCTGTTCCGTGTGGTGTGGATCCAGTTTCTGCTGCCCTTCTTCTCCGGCATCGAGGGCGTGTTCATCCTCTACCCCGTCAGCTGGGGTCTGGGCGCAGTGCTCATGATCCTGTATGCGTGGAAGGGCAAGTGGATGGAGTATCATACATAACATTTTTACAAACAACGACCCGCCGCACTGAAAGAGATGCGGCGGGTCGTTGTTTTTCAGGTACTCCTGTCGGGGCAGCTTACCATGCAAAGCCCACGGAGTCCATGTCGATCTTCTTTTCCATCAGCCCCAGACGGCTCTCGATGAAGTTGACAGCCATATCCGGCCACTGGGCGATCTGGGTGTAGTAATCCACATAGCCCTTGGTGCCAGTGCCCAGACCCACACCGTGGGGCGCATCAGGTGCCAGATAGAAGCTGAAGTCCGTGAAGATATTTGCGCACTCCGGCAGAGAGGGCAGCATCATCGCACTCAGGCCATCTTTCTGACCCACAACACCAAAGACCGGAGGCAGGTTGGGGTTCTTCGTGAAGTTCAGACCAGTGACGAACAGTCCGTAGATGGGAATCGCCACATTCAGGTCAGCGCTCTCATGGTCCACAGCATCGCAGACGTAGCTGGGGTAGACCTTATCCGGGGTATTCGTAGTGCCGAACTGGTCGGCCACCACCTGCATCACATTCATGCCGCCAGCAGAGAAGCCCACAGCAATCATGATATCGGTCTTGCCGATGTGTTTTTCAGAGGCGTTGTGGCGGATGTAGCGGATAGCACGGGCCAGATCCAGCTGCTGATCCACAGCGGCATAAGGGTTGACGCGGCGCTGCAGCACAAAGGCGTTGTAGCCGTTCTTGTTGAAGAACTCGGCCACCGGGTAGCCTTCCACCACGTTGTTGCGGTGGGTGCTGCCGCCGCCTGCAATAATGATCACGTTGCCCTTCACCTTGCCCTGATCTCGCAGCAAGTACGGGTTCAGGAAGGGACGGAAGCCCTCGTTATCGTAGCAATTTTCCCAGTTGGTGGGCAGCGGAGATTCCACGGCCATCTGATCTCCCCAAATTTCCCAAACGGTGCTCTTGGGGTCCTTGATCTGGTGCAGCGCCTTGCGGGCATTGGTCAGAGCAACACACATATCGTAGTGGGAGGCGTTGATACCGGGCACAGGTGCACCGTCCACCTTCTCGTACTGAGCACGGGACAGCTTGTGGAACAGCACATAGAACTTGTCAAAATCGCCCCGGAAAGCAGCCGGATAAAAGGCCACCTCGCGGGAGAGACGGAGTTCCTCTGCCACCATGGCCTGCACCTCAGCATCGGTGTGCACGCCAGCGTTTTCAGCAAAGGATGCGGGCGCCATGCCAGCCACTGCGCCCATGGTCACAGCAGAAGCGGCAGAAAGCTTCATAAAGTCTCTTCTGTTCATCATCATTTCTCCTTTTAAATGCAGACGGCTCATTTGTGCAGAGCAAAGCCGCCCAAAGCTGTGCAGCAAACGCCCTGCTGCCGGGCCCGATAGACATTCCAGTTGTATCATGCCATCGAAATCTGCACAAATCGTACCACAATATAACGAGCTTGTAAATAGATTTTGTTGTTTTTGTGTGAAATTGATATATTAGTATGTCAGTTCTTGTGAAAATCAACAAGCATGAGAATGGGTACAAAAAAGGACTGCCATGCACTCTGCACGGCAGTCCTTTTTTGTATTATTACAACTTTTCAAACACCAGAAAGCGGAAAGCGATGGTAGTGGTCAGCTGCGGCAGAGCCGCAAGGCGGGCAGCACCGTCGCGGGGCGTTTTCCAGTAGTAGGGGGTCATGGCAAACAGGGCTTCCAGCTGGGCGGCGGGCACGGTGATGGTTCCCTGCACCTCACGCTCATCAATGGCGCGGAAGCCCGGGTACTCCACCTGCTGCACCGGGTTCTTGTAGGGCTTTTCGTAGAGCACGGCCTTCATCTGGTACAGATGCTCTGCCCCCGGCACGACGTAGATCATGTGCCCGCCCGGGCGCAGCACCCGGCTGAACTCCTCCTGCGCAAAGGGCGAAAAACAGTTCAGCAGCACATCTGCCCAGCCGGTGCGCACCGGCTGGCTGAAGCTGGACGCCACCGCATACTGCGCGGCGGGCAGCGCCTTTGCCGCCAACCGCACCGCGGGCTTTGCGATATCGAACCCGGTCAGCTGCAGCGGCTTTTCTGCCGCCGCGAACTGCTGCGCGATGCAGCGGTCGTACCAGCCCTCGCCGCAGCCTGCGTCCAGCAGATGCAGCGGGGCGTCCTTCGCGGCGGGCACGCCGTGGGTAAGGCACAACTCCCCCAGCGCCTGCCCGAAAATGCCGTAATATCCGGCGTTCAGGAAGGCGCGGCGGGCAGCTACCATCTCCTTGCTGTCCCCGGGGGCTTTGGTTCGCATACTCTGCACCGGCAAAAGATGCCAGTAGCCCTCCCGGGCGCGGTCAAAACAGTGGCCTTTTTCACATTTCAGGTCATTCTCCCCTTGCAGCGCGCCGCCGCACAGGGGGCACTGCCACGGGGCAAAGGCTTCGTTCCGGCTCATACTTCTTCGCTGTGATCCTCAATGGGTGCAGTGGCACCGCCGTGGGCGTCCATATACTCCTCAAAGCTGGTGTACTTCTGCTGGGGCGGGCGGCGGCTGATGAGCACCAGCCCCGGGTCCTCGTCCCGGGCGGCAGCATTGCGGCCGCGGCGGGCAGGCTCGGCCTTGGGAGCGCGGGGTGCGCTGCCGGTGCGGCTCTGATTCCCGGCATTGCCGCGCTCGTTGCGGGCAGGGCGGGCGTTATTATTCTGGGCAGCGGGGCGGGCATTGCGCTGTTCACCCCGGTCGCTGCGGTCGTTGCGGCGGCTGCCGCTGCGGTTTGCGTTCTGGTTATTCTGGGGCTCCTGTGCGCTGCGGATGGCGGGTGCTGCCGGAGCAACAGGAGTCTTGCGTGCCGGGCGCAGCGGAGTAGCCTCCGGGGCGCTGACAAAATGGGGGTCAAATTTGGGCTGGACGTTGCTGCCTCGGGCGGGGGCGGCATTCTCGCGGCGGGCGCGGGGCGCTGCCGCTTCCTTGGGGGCGTTTGCGCCCCGGTTGTTGGCGCGGCGGTCGTTGCGGGCTCCGCGCTTTGTGTTGCTGTCTTGCATCAGTGTTTCCTCTTTTTTCGGTTTTGCAGGCACCGCGTTCTTTGCAGCCTTCGGCTCCTGCTTCGGCGCGGGCGCAGCTGTCTTTGCAGCTTTTGCGGGCGCAGTTTCGGCCTGTTTTTTCGGCGCTTCGGCCAAGTTTTCCGCTTCGGGGCGGGGCTTTTTGCCACGCACGGGCAGCACCGGGCGCACCGGGGCGGGCACGCCGTCCCACGGATGACCGGATACCACCGGGATCTTGCGGCGGTTCAGCTTTTCAATGCCTGCCAGATACTCCTGCTCCTCCGGGGCGCAGAAGCTGACGGCGGTGCCGTCCGCACCGGCGCGGGCGGTGCGCCCGATGCGGTGCACATAGGTCTCCGGCACCTCGGGCAGGTCGTAGTTGAACACATGGGAAAGCTCGCTGATATCAATGCCGCGTGCGGCGATATCGGTCGCCACCAGCACCCGGGTCTTGCCGGACTTGAAATCCTCCAGCGCGGTGACGCGGGCGGTCTGACTCTTGTTGCCGTGGATGGCGGCGGCGGGGATGCCCTGCTTTGTCAGATCCTTTGCGATCTTATCCGCGCCGTGCTTGGTGCGGCTGAACACCAGCGCATTGACCACCGGCGGCTGCAGATTTTTGATGAGCCACGGCAGCAAAAGCTTTTTGTTGCCCTTTTCCACATAGTACAGGCTCTGCTGGATGCGGTCCACGGTGCTGGACGCCGGGTCTACCTTGACAAAGGCGGGGTCGCGCAGGATGCCGGCAGCCAGCTGCTCGATCTCGGCGGGCATGGTGGCGCTGAACATCAGGTTCTGGCGCTGGGCGGGCAGCTTTGCAATGACCTTTTTCACGTCATGGACAAAGCCCATGTCCAGCATCCGGTCGGCCTCGTCCAGCACAAAGATCTCCAAAGCGGACAGGTCGATAAAGCCCTGTCCGATCAGGTCATTCAGCCGTCCCGGGCAGGCGATAAGGATGTCCACGCCCTTTTTCAGCGCTTCCACCTGCGGTGCCTGTCCCACACCGCCAAAGATGACGGTGCTGCGCAATTTCAGGTACTTGCCGTAGGCTTCAAAGCTTTCGCCGATCTGCAAAGCCAGCTCCCGGGTGGGGGTCAAAATCAGCGCACGGACAGCGCCCTTGCGGCGGGGCGCATTGGCGGTGAGCCGGTCCAGCATGGGCAGCGCAAAAGCCGCCGTCTTGCCGGTGCCGGTCTGGGCGCAGCCCATCAGATCCCGGCCTGCCAGCACCGGCGGGATGGCCGCTGCCTGAATGGGCGAGGGGGTCTCGTAGCCCGCTTCCTGCACAGCACGCAGCAGCGGGGCGGACAGATTCAGTTCTTTAAATGTCATGGTTCTCCTATTATTCTGTGATCTTCCGGCACTCGATGTAGTAGCGCTTTTCCTCCGCATGTCCCATGCTGAAGGTCTTGCGGGGCAGCACGCCGCCCATCACGACGCCGCGGAACAGGTCGCTCTTGGCGAAGGGCGGCATCAAAAACGCCACGGCGCCCTGCTTGCACAAAGCGCGCACAGCCGGCTCGTCATGCACATAGTCCACCTTTGCTTCCGGGTGGCGCTCGATATAATCCGAAATAAAATCGTCGATGGTGCCCACGGTCAGCGGCTCGGTGGGGTCCTCAAAGCTGAGCACATTGGCCATGTGGGGGCCCGCCAGCGTAAAGGGCTGCTTTTTGCTGCCGCCAAAGCAGCAGCCTGCCATGTTGGAATCGCTCCATGTAATGAGGCTCAGCAGTACGGTGGCGCAGTCCACGTTGAACAGTACCCGGTGGATGGGCTCGATCTCAATAGCCGGGGAGTGCACGTTGCACACCTCTGCCAAGCACCAGCGGGCGGGGTGGTTTTCTGCCTGCTCCGGGGTCAGAGTCTTTTTCAGCTCCTCCCAGCAGGCCTTTGCGGTAGCCAGCGAGTGGTTGCCATCGCCCACGGCCAGCGTCAGCGGGTCGCGGCGGGTGGCATCGGGGTATTTCTTGTCAAATTCTTCCTGACTGCCCAGCACGGTCAGCGCATTTTCGATCTGTGCGATGAGGGCGGGGTCCTCCACCGCCCAGCCTGCCACATGGCCGCCGCCCAGCATCAGCTCGCCCTCGTATACCTTGGGCAGGCTGTCCTTGTGGGCGGCAATGGGCTCGATGAGGGTGCAGTCCGGGTCATCCGCCAGCATCATGATATGGGGCGTTTCCAGCGCAGCGCCGGTACGCACCTTCATGCGGGGCGGGATGCGGCTTTCCACGGTGCACTCGCTGGGGCGCACGGTGCATTTTTCGCCCCGGCGGTAGCTGTAAGCCTCCAAGTCCACACGTCCTACAAGACCCTGCCGCACCCGGCCGCTCTGCTCGGTGCGCTCCACATAGATAAAGCCGTCCACCGCCCGGGTGAGCACGTTCTGGGCGTAGTCCTGCATGGTGGCGTGGATCTTTTCCACCCGCGCATCGGCGTCTCCGTCCTCCAGATACACCTCCGGCAGGATCAGGTTCAGGGTGCTGGGCGCACCCGCAGCGGTCTCTTCTGCCCGCTGCCAGTAGCTGCGGTCACTGGTAAACTGGTCACAGGCAATGCAGCCCCACTGCTCCAGCGGCACCTGCTCCGAAGGCAGCAGGATGTGTGCGGGTGCAAAACAGGTAGTCGGTTTCATAGTCGTTTCCTCCCCTCTTTAAAAGCCGCTTCTCAGCGGAACGCTGCGGTATCGTGCACCACAACGTGCTTCACACCGGCGTCGGCAGCGGCCTGCTCCAGCGCAGCGCGGCTGTCCGCGTCCAGCGCGGTGCTGCTGGTGACCAGCAGATTTTCCATGCCAAGGGACGTACCGGTGGTGCCAAGGGCATCGGTGGCAGCAGTGCACAGTGCGTCCGGGTAGCTGACCCACAGGGTCACGCTGCCCGCAAAGCGGGTCTGCCATGCGGCGATATCCGCCGTCAGCTGGGCGGCGCGTCCCTCCCGGCTCTTGCCGCCGGAGGCGCCGAAGTCCTGCTTGCGGGTGATGATATTGGGGAACTGCACCCCGGTAAGCACCACCTGCTCGTAGCCCATGCCCTGCACCTCCTCAATGAGGTCGCCGACATACTGCACCGCACTTGCGGCAAAGGGGTTCATCCATGCCTTGCCGCCCTTGGCTGCGCTGACGTTATCCAGCCAGAGTCTGTTGCCATCGTAGTGCACGCCCATGCTGCGGTCGGTGTACACCGACACCGGGTCGGTAAAGGCGGCAAGCTGTGCCGCCGGGATGATGCCCTCCTCCCGCAGGATGGCGGCGATATTGGCCGCATCCACCGGGTTTTCGGTGATGCTCTGGGCAGCGGCTGCCACCCCGGAAGCATAATACACCGTGCCAGCGGCGTCCTTCAGAGTGACAAGGGCGTAGTCTGCGCCCTGCTGCTTCAGCTGCCGGGCGGCGGCGCGGATGGCGGCTTCATCGGTCAGGGTGGTCACGTCCAGCTCTGCCCAGCTGCCGCCGGTAATGGCCTTGCCGTCCAGCGGCTTTTCCTCCTCCGGCTCCAGCTCAGACGCTGCCTGCGAAGCAGCAGCGCTGCTTGCCGCCGCAGAGGAGGCGGCTGCCTCGGCGCGGGAAGCGCTTTCGGCCTCCAGATCCCGATCCTTGACCACGGTATACCAGGTGTGGGTGGCCCAATCCAGCACATGGGGTGCGGCAAACCATGCGGCTGCCAGCACTGCCGCCACCAGCACCACGATGCCGATGCCGCGCTTTACGCGCGTTTCCCTGCTGTAAAAGCTGCGGTTATAATGCTTGACCTTCTGACGTTTATTCTTAGCCATGGTATCCTTTCCTCCCTGTCTGCGTTACAGGATGACGGAATGTCCGGTAAAGCCATAGATTGCCAGCGCCAGCACGCCGATATACACCAGCGTGATGGGCAGGCCGCGGAATGCTTTGGGGATAGCTTTGCTGCGCAGGCGGTGACGCGCCTCGGTGACCAGCAGCACCGCCAGCACATAGCCAAGGCCGCTGCCAAGGCCAAAGCCAAGGCTCTGGCCAAGGGTAAAAGTCTGGGTGCGCTCCACCAGTACCGTGCCCAGCACGCCGCTGTTCAGCGCGGCCAGCGGCACGATGCGCAGCAGCTGGCTGCGGCGGGGCAGGCTGCGCAGCAGCCACAGCACCAGGTGCTCTGCCAAGCACACCACGGCGATGCTGGCGATATACACCAGCGGGCGCAGCTGGGCGCGGTTATCCAGCGGGGCAATGAACCACCGCCCGGCAAAGAAAGCCACCGGCGCCACCAGCACCTGCGTGATGCACAGCATCATGCCGAACAACGCGCTGCTGGTGCGGTCGTCCCCCACCAGCTGCACCATGCGGGACACGCCCAGTGCACGGGTAAAGACAGCATTCTGTGCAAAAATAGCCAGCAGTGCATAGCTGAAAAACACTGCCGAGCTGCTTACAACTTCCTTCACGGTTCGCGGTTCCCCTCCTTCTGGTAGTGCACGGTCAGGGTATCCCGTGCTTCCCTTTTCAGATATTCCTTGCGCTTTGCAGCCGCAGCGCGCCAGATGGCGCACAGGATGCCCAGCACGATAAAGCCGCCCGCCGGCATCTTAGCCAGTGGCAGCAGCGCCCAGCGCCCCACCGGGGCACCGAACACGGTGCCAAGGCTGAGCCACTCGCGCACCACGCCCACCACGAGCAGCAGCAGCGCGTAGCCCACGGTGATGCGCACGCCCTTGGAAACGGCCTTGTGCACTGTCTCCTGCACGCGGCCGAAGCGGTAGGTCAGAAGCGGCTCCACCACCAGCATGGGCAGGTAGATGCCAAGGTTCAAAAGCCCGGTGCCAAACACGAAGTTCAAAATGGGATATGCCGCCAGGTACACCACAGCGGCGCTGGCTGCGTACAAAAGTGCACGGGGCAGCAGCTTTTTTTGCAGCTGCTCCGGGGTAGGCTCCTCGTCCCGCAGGGGTACAAGGCGGCTGAGCAGGCAGGCCAGCACGCGGGAGGGCACCAGCAGCAGCGTCACCGCCGCCGCCAGCATCAGGCCGTTCTGGCCGGTGGTAGCCACGACCACCAGCGGTGCCAGACCCATGCCCTGCATGACCACCGGGTTATTCAGGAACACGCGGTCGTGATGGGCAAACTTTTCGGGGTCCTTTAAAATCAGTTCCGCAGTACGCTTTTTCATTCCGCAGCCTCCTTTCGTTCGGACGGCAGACGGTGCAGCAGACGGTACAGCCGCTCCTCGGTGCGGTCAATGAGCGCGGACACGCTGTTGACGGCCAGCAGTGCAAAGCAGACGCCGGTCTCGTACACGCCGAAATAGCGGAAGCCCATGGTGGCAGCACCCACCAGGGCGCCGTACAGGATGCGTCCGAGCCGGTGATGGGCGCAGGTGTAGGGTTCGTTGAGCAGGAACACCGCACAGAACAGCACCGCACCGGTGTGCAGCTCGTCCCGGATGCCCTGCAGGCGGGGCAGCAGGCTGCTGAAGAGGGTGCTGTCCGCCAGACCCACCTGACGCGGGAAGAAGAAGGCGATGAGCCCGCAGGTGATCAGAAAACTTGCCGATGCGCCGATGTGCACGTCCTTCTGGGTCCACAGCACAAGGCCGCAGGCCAGAATGACCAGCGCCGCGCCGGTGCCCATGGGGGCAGCAAACTCGCCCAGCACAACGGCGAAGGCGTTCAGGTTCAGGATGCCGCCGCTGCGCAGGGTATCCTCGATGGTGCTGCTTACCGGCACGGCGGAGGCGTTCCACAGGGGCAGCGGCGTATAGGGCTGCGGGTAGCGCACCACCTGCTCCGGCCACGATACCGCCGCCACGGCGTAGCCCACGGCAGCGGGGTTGAAGGGATAGCTGCCGTAGCCGCCAAAGACCTCCTTGCCGATCAATACGCCCGCCAGCACTGCCACCACCAGCACATAGATGTCCACGGTGGCGGGCATGAGCAGGGCGATGATCAGGCTGAAGCTCTCGTTGGAGAGATCTTTATTGGTGTACACCCGATGGCGCAGCAGCGCCACCAGACGGTCGCACAGGTTGCCGGTAAGCAGGGCGATGCCGCACAGCAGCAGCGGACGCGCCCCATAGAAATAGCAGGCCATGCACAGCAGCGGCACACACAGCCAGAAAACGTGCTTATAGTACCGGCCGGTCTTTTGCAGCTGCCGCTCCTGTTCCTGGATCAAAGTTTCATCCATATACGGGCCTCCTTACAGGCTGGCCAGTGCGCCCACAGCCGCAGCAGGGTCGGCGGCGCCGAACACGGCACTGCCTGCCACCAGCACGTCGGCACCGGCTTCTACGCACAGGGGTGCGGTGGCGGCATCCACGCCGCCGTCCACCTCCAGCAGGTAGGAAAGTCCGCGTGCTTCCCGCTCTGCCTTGAGCCAGCGGAGCTTGTCCAGCGCCGAGGGCATGAACTTCTGCCCGCCGAAGCCGGGCTCCACGCTCATCACCAGCACCAGATCCAGCTGGTCCAGCCACGGTGCCAGCGCCTCGGCCGGGGTGCCGGGCTTGATGGTCAGCCCCACCTTGCAGCCCAGCGCACGGACGGCGTCAATGGTGGCCTGAATATCATCTTCGCACTCCAGATGGAAATTATACAGGGTCGCACCGGCCTTGATAAAGGGCTCGGCGTATTGCAGCGGGTGGCTGATCATCAGATGCACGTCATAAAAGGCATCCGGCAGCGCCTTGTGCAGGCTTTTGAGCACCGGCACGCCAAAGCTGATGTTGGGCACAAAATGCCCGTCCATCACGTCGTAGTGCAGCATCTGTGCGCCGGCATCCAGCACCATGCGGCAGTCTGCACCCAGTTTGCCAAAATCAGCAGAAAGAATCGAAGGACTTACGATGGCCATAATATTTCATTACGCTCCGTTATT